>Ga0302325_10002883_pt1 | contig 41209 bp, 49 predicted proteins | sample Palsa_T0_2_FD_201948 | JGI IMG/M metagenome (GOLD analysis project Ga0302325, IMG submission 201948) | Peat permafrost microbial communities from Stordalen Mire near Abisko, Sweden - Palsa_T0_2 | ecosystem: Environmental > Terrestrial > Soil > Palsa > Peat permafrost | place: Sweden: Abisko...
CGAAGGAGCGGTGGTGGTCGGCCGCGTTCGTGACTCGAAGGACGAGAACTTCGGCTTCAACGCGGATACCGGTGAGTTCACCGACCTCGTGAAGGCCGGCGTCATCGATCCTGCGAAGGTTACGCGCTTGGCGCTGCAGAACGCTGCTTCGATCGCTGCCCTGATGCTGACGACGGAAGCTCTCGTCGCCGACATCAAGGAAGACGACAAGAAGGCAGCCGGTGGTGGCGGTGCGCCCGGAGCCGGCGGCATGGGCGGCATGTACTAAGCCATCCAGTAAACCTAAATCAGTCATAGCCTTACAGGGCGCTGCGGCCAACCAAGCCGCAGCGCCCCTTTCGTTTCCATAGTTCGGCGAAGCGCATCGCGAGCATTCGATTCGCTGCGGAGACCTTGCTTGCGTTAACATTGGTTGGAACCTTGCATTTTTCGGGAGCATCAAGATGAGCGCGGAAAATATCGGATACGCTACGGTCGAAGAAGCGGTTGAGGAGATCCGCAAAGGGCGGATGATCGTTCTCGTGGACGACGAAGACCGCGAGAACGAGGGCGACCTCACGATGGCTGCGGAAAAAGTGACGCCCGAGGCCATCAACTTTATGGCGAAATTTGGGCGCGGCCTCATCTGCCTGGCGCTCACCGAAGAACGATGCGACGCGCTGCATCTGATGCCGATCACGCCGCGCAATACTTCGCTCTTCGGGACGCCTTTCTGCGAGCCGATTGACGCACGGCGCGGCACCACCACCGGAACGAGCGCCGCCGATCGCGCGACTACGATTCTGGCCGCTACCGATCCCAACACGCGCCCCGAAGATCTCGCACGGCCTGGCCACGTTTATACATTGCGGGCGCGTCGCGGCGGTGTCCTCGTGCGTGCCGGGCAGACGGAAGCGTCCGTGGACCTCGCGCGGATCGCGGGCCTCGATCACTCCGGGGTGATTTGCGAGGTGATGAATGACGACGGAACGATGGCGCGGATTCCACAATTGCTTGAGTTCTGCCGCGATCACGGCCTGAAGCTGCTCACCATCGCCGATCTGATTCGTTACCGCATGCAGCACGAACGCTACGTCCGTCGAATTGCGGAATCCGTATTGCCGACGCGACACGGAAATTTTCGGATGATTGCCTATTCGAGTGATGTCGATGGTGAAGTGCATGTCGCGCTTGTTCGAGGAGACGTGACGGGCGACCCGCCGGCGCTTGTCCGCGTTCACTCGCACTGTTTGACCGGCGACGTTCTCGGGTCAACTTCGTGCGACTGCCAAGAACTGATCGATCGATCGCTCGACGCAATCGCTCAGGCTGAACGCGGCGTGTTTGTCTATCTTCACCACACGGGCCGTGGATTCCGAATTGACTCGACGGCGGCGGAGGACGGCGCCCTGCCGAGAATACTGGCCCACGATCGCGGCGAAATTGACCGCGACCTCAATCGTCAACGTTTGCTCCAGCGGGAAAGCGGAATCGGCGCGCAAATTCTGATCGATCTTGGCCTGCGGCGAATTCGCGTTCTCACCAACCATCCAAAAAAAGTTGTGGCGCTCGATGGATATGGCCTGGAGATCACCGACCAAGTGCCTCTCGCCGCCGGCAAATCTGAAAAAAGCCATCAGGTTTTGTAATCGGGCGCTGAAGTTACGCGAGTCTCCCGAGAGTCCTCAATCAGGATTCGCTGTATTTCGCCGGAAGATTCACAATGACGTACGGTCGAATTTTGTCGAGGCGCTGCTTGGTGATGCCGCGAATCGCAAGCAGGTCTTCGACGCGCCGGAACGGGCCGCTTTTCTCGCGGAATTCAACGATCGCGTTGGCCATGCCTGGGCCGACATCGGGCAATTGCTCGAGTTGCTCGAGAGTGGCTGTGTTCAAGTCGACCGGATGTTCAGGCGGATGTTTTTTTGCTGCTGCGCATAGAATCGCGATTGCCGCGAGAAGTGCGATGACGTTGACGCGTCGAACCGCGCGGCTTGAGATGAACCCAGCAACGCCGTGCTGCATCCGAGCAGACATCGCCTAAATCTCGTGGCCGCTCGCGTCGTATTGCTGCACTTCGGCAAAGAGGCCTGCCTGCTCCGCAATCTGATCTCGGTCGCCGGCGATTACGATCTGCGCGTTCGCAGAGTCGAAGTGGCGGCGAGCGGCCATAAGAACATCTTCAGTTGTGAGCGCACCGATTCGCTCGCGGTAGGTCTCCAGGTAATCGGCTGGAAGACCGTGCAAGTAGACGGTCGAAAGCTGCGCAATCATGCCGCCCTGCGTCGCGACGCCGAGCGAGAAAACACCGGTCATATAGCCTCGTGCGTTGTTCAGTTCCTCTTCGCTCACGGGTATCGAGCGCATCCGATCAAGCTCGTAGAACATCTCCGTGAGAGTCGCGGCGACCACATCGTTTCGCACCGCGGCATGTACCGAGAAAAAACCATGCTCCTGCAACGCGCTGACCGCGCTTCGAGGGCTGTACGTGTAGCCCTTCTGCTCGCGGATGTTCATCACGAGCCGTGAATTGAATGCCCCTCCGAAAATTGAGTTCGCGAGCACGAGCCGGAACCAGTCGGGATGGAGCCGCGTGATCGCGCGATTGCCAATGAGCACCTCCGTCTGGACGGTACCCGGTAAATGGATGAGTTGCACGCGACGCCCACGATGAGTTGGAAGTTCCGCGCCGGATGTTTTTCTTGGAGCCAGGCCGCTCCACCCGGAGAAAATCTTCTCGATCAACGCGAACATTTCCGCGGTGTTGAAATCGCCGACAATGATCAGCAGAGTGTTCGCAGGTGTGTAGTGCTCGTGATAATACGCTTGTAAATTCTCGCGGCGATATGACTCCACCTGTGCTTCCGTCGGCGCAATAATCGCGTACGGATGGACGCCAAAAAGAGTGCGCCGCAGGCGTTCGCTCGCCAGAAAGCCCGGCGTCGCACGTTCAATGCGCAATTCCTCAATCTTCTGGCGGCGGATGCGCTCGAATTCATCATCCGGAAACGAAGCGTCGCGTGCCAGATCGGACACCAGTTCTAGAAGGCCCTTGGCAAATTCGGCGAGCCCGGAAATCGAGATCGCGCTCGTGTCGGCGCCGGCAGTCGTGCCAAGGTTCGCACCCATGCTGCGAAGTTCTTCTTCGATCGCGCGGCGCGTGCGATGCAGAGTACCCGTGCGTACGACGGACGCCGTCATCTCCGCGAGCCCGGGCGACTGGAGTGCCGTAGCTGCGTTGCCGCTACGGAAAAACAATTCAGCCTCAATCTTGGGAAAGGTATGCGATTCCGCGAGCACGACCTCGAGACCATTGGGAAGTATCCGGGCTGATCGCGCGGGCCACGCCACTTGATGTTCCGGACCGAGAGGAGGAGCCGAGGTAACGCGCGCACTGGATTCAGTTGACACCGAAGAAGTCATCGCGCTCCTCCGTTTCCCGTGGGTTTTCGAATCAGAATCGAGCGCTGCGTCGGTATCAGGATCTTGTTCGCGACATCCCGCACTCGCGCTGGCGTCACGCTCAAAAACTCGTGCAAAACCTTATTAATTCTCTGCGGATCGTTATCGAATAGCGTAAAGCATGCGAGACAATGCATCAGCCCAAACCGCGGCATATGAGCGCCCATACCGCCCTCCAGCATCGAGAAAAAATCCGACCGAAATTTCACTTTCACTTGATCCAGCTCGCTCTCGCTGACGCCGTTCTCGCGCACTTCCGCGACGATTTCATCGAATGCAGCGATGGTCTGCGCGGCCGAAAACTCGGGCTTGTGGAAAATGCTCGTAACCATCAGCGTCGGACCGTTGAAGTCGAAGAGATTGCCAACCGGATAATTAATGCCTCCCGACGTCTCGATGGCTATCTGGCGCTCCGCGACGAGGCGGCGAGAGAAACGGCCAGCGCGTCCGCCGTGCAACGCGCGGTCGAGAATTCCTGCCGCACACCACTCCGGCGTGTTGTGACGTGGCGCGTGATAGCCGATTGCCAGCGCGGGAAGTTTGGCGAATGTTTCGGGCACTTCGCCATGCCGCTCTTCCGTCTGGTGTGGCTCGCTCGCGTCCACGCGCGGCGGCAGCGGATGCGGAGGAATATCTTCGAAATATCGCTTGGCGAACGCGAAACCGGCAGCCGGCTCGACGTCGCCGAGCATCAGAAGCACGGCGTTGTTTGGAGCGTAATAGGTTCGATAGAAATTCATCACGTCATCGAGCGTCGCCGCGTCGAGATCGGCAAAATCGCCATAAAAATTATGCGCGTTGGGCCAATTGCGGTAGGCAACCGGCGGCAGATCGAGCCAGGGAAATCCGCCGTACGGCTGATTCAGAACATTCACGCGCACTTCCTCTTTCACCACGTCGCGCTGATTCCGCAGATTCTCGTCGTCCACTTTCAGCGCGCGCATGCGGTCGGCTTCGAGCCACAGGACGCGCTCGAGCGCATTCGACGGCACCGCTTCGTAGTAATTCGTGATGTCGTAGCTCGTCGTGCCATTCAACAAGCCGCCCGAAGAATTGATCAGCTTGATGTGCTCCATTTTTCCAGCGTGCTCCGAGCCCTGAAACATCATGTGCTCGAAGAGATGCGCGAAGCCGCTGCGTCCTCGCGGCTCGAGTCGAAATCCGATCTGGTAGTAGACGCCGACGGTCGCGACGGGCGCGGATCGATCGGGCGAAATCACCACTCGCAAACCGTTCGCCAGCGTCGTGCTTTCTACTGGAATATTCAACGAACTCAAGTTCTGCCTCCTCAAGATTGCTTCCACGCATTTTGGACTTTGGATTCCGTAAGCTCGGGATTCGGCGACAAAACCCGCGCGGCCAGCATCGAGAGCGCCAGATAGGCGTCGCTGAACTCGCGCGGGAAACTGCGGAATGCCTGTCGATGAAGCGCAATTGTTTCATAGTCGCCGCGCGATAGCGGACCCGTCCATGCAAGCCGCGGACCGAGACGTTCAAAATTCACGAGCATTTGACGCATCAGCGGCAGCAAGGACCGATTGGATTGCCGCCTCGTGAATCCGATGCTCATCAAAACCAGTGTAGCCGCTTCGACAAGAGCGAGTGCGTGCCCTGCTACGAGGACGCCCGCGGCGTGATACGCGGGTTTGTCGCGGCCTCGCAGCGTCACTGGAATGCCGCCCAAAGCTCGAACTATCTTGCGTGCCACGCGAAGGGCGGCGCGGTTGCCCTCAATCGCGACAACGACGCCTTCGAGTTCGGGAACCGCGCGCCCGCTGAAAGTTTGAAGCGGATGCAGCGAGCCAGTGAACGCGTCGAAATCCGCGAGCGGCTCCAGAACCCGGCGGTCAAGCGCCCCGCTGGTATGGAGCACGATCTTGCCCCTCCACTCTTTCCCCCCGAGTTCCGCAAGATCGGCCGCGACTTCGGCAACCGCGTCGTCCGGTGTGGTAATTAAAACTACTTCCGCGCTCAAGATTTGCCGCGTCGGAGCGCTGTACGCGGCGCCAGCGCCGATTTTTTGCACCGCTGTGCGCGCAGTTGATTTCGAGCGCGTTACCACCGCACCGATCTGCCAGCCCACGCGGTGCAAGCGGTGCGCCAAACCGCGGCCCACGCGTCCCGCTCCGACAATTGCTATGGAGGATGCCACGTTGCGTGCCTCTGGAGGACTCGCCGAAGGTGCTAGAATAACGTGTTTGGCGTAATCGCGGGCAGAAAACTCACTTGCATATTTTCATCACAATCTCGCTAGGTATTATTGCGAGCCTATGGGCGATCCAATCCCTCCGCGCAGCCATCGGCATGAGAAAACTGCCCCGCGTTGAGCGATTCGAACCGCTACCGGCGGAAGAATGCCCGAAAATTTCGATTATTTTTGGAGCACTAAACGAGGCCGCAAAGCTGCCTTCTTCGCTCCCGACCATGCTGGCGCTCGATTATCCTGACTACGAGCTGATCGCTGTGGATGACCGCTCCACCGACGATACCGGCTCAATCCTCGATGAGTTCGCGGCTCGCAATCCGCGTCTAAAAGTCGTCCACATCGCGGAGCTCCCGCCCGGCTGGCTAGGAAAACCTCACGCTCTTCACACCGGCTCGAAAATCGCCACGGCCTCGTGGCTGGTTTTCACCGACGCTGATGTGCATTTCGCGCCGGACTCGCTTCGCCGTATTGCCGCCGTAGCGATCGAGCAAAAGCTGGATCACCTTGCTTTGATGACGAAAATGATCATGTTGGGATTCTGGGAGCATGTGGTTATGACATTTTTTGGACTCGGCTTCGCTCTGGGCGAAGAAGCCTGGCGCACCAGCGATCCGCGGTCTTCTCGATACATAGGCATCGGCGCGTTTCAATTAATTCGGCGAGAGGCTTATGACGCCTTTGAGGGCCACCGTGGAATGCAAATGGAAGTGCTCGAAGACATGAAACTTTCGAAGCTCACGAAGCGTGCCGGATTCCGTTCCCAGGTGGGTTATGCGCCGCAGCACGTCAGTGTGCGATGGCAAGCGGGAATCGGCAATCTCGTGCGCGGTTCGTCGAAAACTTTCTTTGCCGCAGCCAGCTATAACCTCGCAATGGTCGGCGGCCAAATACTTGGGCTTCTCGTGTTGAGCGTATTCCCTTGGGTGGCTTTGCCCTTCGTGCACGGAGACGCACGGATCTTCGCAGCGATCGCCGTGGCCATCTCGTTCGCGTGTCACGCCACGGTCTCCTACAGCGCCGGTGCGTCGCCACTCTATGGCTTCACGCATCCCATCGGCGCCCTGATTTTCAGTTGGATGCTCGCGCGCTCCGCGTTCCTGACGCTGAAGAGTGGCGGAGTGACGTGGCGCGGCACGTTTTACCCGCTCGCCGATCTTCGCCGCGGCCTCGTTTAAATCTCCTGCGTGGCTGATTCCGCCTGCTCTGTTAAGGCAATTTTGCGGGTTCGGGTGGCGGCGCAAATATCTCGCCGAGATCCCTCTGTCTTAGCAATCGTATGCGATCTCTCAGCGACGCGGCGCGTTCGAATTCGAACTTCTTCGCGGCCTCGCGCATCTGCGTTTCGAGCTGCTCAATCACGCGGCGGAGATCGTCTTCGTTGGCGATATCGTCAATCGCGCTCTCGTCGATTGGCACAGTCAGATAATCGGCTTCCACAATTGCAGCAAGCTGCATATCCACTGACTTATTGATCGACTGGGGCGTAATATTGTTTTCAATGTTGTAGGCCTGTTGCTTCGCACGGCGGCGATTGGTTTCGCCAATGGCGAGCTTCATCGAGTCCGTCATCGTGTCGGCGTAGAGGATCGCTCGGCCTTCGATGTGGCGCGCGCACCGCCCCATGCTCTGCACCAATGATGTCGCGCTCCTAAGATAACCCTCTTTGTCCGCGTCGAGAATCGCGACGAGCGAGACTTCGGGCAGGTCGAGGCCTTCGCGCAGCAGGTTGATGCCGATGAGCACGTCGAACTCGCCGCGTCGGAGATCGCGCAGAATGCGCACCCGCTCAAGCGTTTCGATTTCAGAATGAAGGTAGCGGCAGCGGACGCCGACCTCTGAAAAATACTCGGCGAGGTCTTCCGCCATTCGTTTTGTCAAAGTCGTAACCAGCACCCGCTCGTTGCGTTTTGCCCGCAGGCGAATTTCCTCGAGCAAATCATCCACTTGCCCCTTCACCGGCCGCACTTCGACTTCTGGATCGACCAGGCCTGTCGGTCGAATCACCTGTTCAGCGACGACTCCGCCTGATTTCGTAAGCTCGTACGGGCCGGGCGTCGCCGAGACGTAGATCGCCTGGTTCACTCGATGCTCGAATTCCTCGAACGTCAACGGACGATTGTCGAGCGCCGAGGGCAGCCGGAATCCGTAATCCACCAGCGTCTGCTTTCTCGAGCGGTCTCCGTGAAACATGCCGCGAACCTGTGGAATCGTCTGGTGCGATTCATCCACAAACAGCAGGAAATCGGATGGCACGTAGTCGAGAAGCGTCGGAGGGGCCTCGCCCGGCAAGCGGCCGGAAAGATGGCGCGAGTAATTCTCGATTCCGTGGCAGTAGCCGATTGTCCGCATCATCTCGATGTCGAAGCGCGTTCGCTGTTCGATTCGCTGCGCCTCGACGATTCTTCCCTTCTGCGCCAGTTCTCCCTTCCACCATTCCAGTTCTTCGAGAATCGTCTGAATCGCGCGCTCCCTTTGCTCCGCCGGGAGAACATAGTGCGTCTTCGGATAGATTGGCAGGCGCGTAATTTCCGTGGCGCTCGTCAGGATTTCGCCGGTGATTGTGTCAATTCGCCGAATCGCGTCAATCTGGCTTCCCCATAGCTCGATTCGGACGGCGGTGTCATCGTAAGGCGGATAGATTTCGATCATGTCGCCGCGAACGCGAAATGTTCCGCGACGCAGGTCCTCGCTGCGCTCGTATTGGATTTCGACGAGCTTGCGGAGCATCGCTTCACGCGAAATGGACTGGCCCTTTTCGAGCATCAGCATCATGCCGTAGTACGCCTCGGGCGAGCCCAATCCGTAGATGCACGATACTGACGCCACGATGATTACGTCGCGGCGCTCGAAGAGCGACCGCGTCGCGCTCATTCGCAGCTTGTCCAGCTCCTCGTTCGTCGTCGCTTCCTTCTCGATAAAGACGTCGCTCGATGGCATGTACGCTTCCGGTTGGTAATAATCGTAATAGCTGACGAAGTATTCGACGGCCGTCTGCGGAAAGAACGATTTGAATTCATGGAAGAGCTGAGCCGCGAGCGTCTTGTTGTGTACGAGAACGAGTGCCGGACGATCCATCTTCTCGATGACCTTGGCCATCGTGAACGTTTTGCCGGAACCGGTCACGCCGAGAAGCACCTGGTGCTTGTCGCCAGCGGCGATGCCCTCCGTGAGATGGGCGATCGCCTGTGGCTGGTCGCCGCGCGGTTGATAGTCGCTCGAAAGTTTGAAGTTCATGACAGTGGTCCCCAGGCAAAAATGAAGGCGTTTGATAAAACATCCATTATACCGCGAGGCGCAAGATTCGGACGAATGGCCGTTTATTGCGAAGATTCGACGGCGCTGGGAAGCAGCGCGATCTGCGACTGGCTTTTCACTTCGCCTACGTAGTCCATCCGGGAAGGCGAACTGGAACTCGAGACCGTGAAGTTCATAAACTGATCGCTGGTTTGAGTGACGCTGATTACCAGTCCGCTGCGAAGTGAAATCGAATTCAGGCTGTCCCCCGAACCAGTCCAGCTACCCGAAGTGCGAAGGCCATTGTGAACGTAATCCGGCGGCGTAAGATCTCCGCGAGGATTCATCTGCAGAATTTTGAATTGCGTCAGGACGACCGCGCACATATCGCTGTTGCTTGAAGCCGCCGGAGGTGCAAGGACAGTGTTCGCGGACTGCGCCGTGGTACCCTCAGCGTGGCACGGCTCGTTCCTTAGATAAGTAGAATCCGCCCGCCAGACGGTGCCTTTCAATGGAGCGCCGGCGAGCGCTTCTTCCGAATGCCATTTTTCACCGATGGCAATCCCCTTCTTCGGAAATCCCGCTCCAGTCGAAATATTCGAGAGCCATCCGCGGGCGTTCGCCATAGCCGACGGGTCCTGGAGGACGCTGTTGAGGCCGTGGAGGTCGGAGATCCGTCCATCGCCGTCGAGCGTGAACTCCATGGACTCTCCTTCGAGCTTGCGGAATTGCTCAACAATGGCGTCGGCCTGCTCGTCATAGGCATCCGATTCATTCGTTGCGGAAGAGTGCTCGTACGTGGCCCGAAGGTGAACTTTGGAGAGATCGTGGCCTCCAGGTTGCGGATCCACGCCCAAGACCTCCAGGCGAATCACGACGGTCGTAGTCTGCTTCAATTGTGATGCGGCTTCCGGTTCGCGGATCGGTCCAGTCGTGTGTCCTTTTGATACGTTTCGCACTTCAATTTGATATCGCAGCACCTGGCCTGGCGAGAAGCGCGGCGTCAGTCGCACACGGCCGTTGTCCGCATCGCCGCGCGGTTGCGCCGCAATCGCGAATACACACAACAGTGCAACTCCCAAAGACACGCGCACCGCTCTCGCTGCGTTCTCCGGCATCGTTCGGCTAACGGCTTTCATTTCGCACTCACGGCCGTGGAGTCCTGCCCATGCGGGGTTGCTTCGCGCAATCACGTGAGATTCAGGCTCACTCCTTCGGGGTTGTTCCGGGTGATGAGACGCGCGGCGCCGCCAGAGGTCCCTCGATTTGGGAAGCTCCGGGCGTCACCGCAGAGACCGGCACTCCGCCTTCCGCCGAACCGCTGATCCAATGAACGCGCAGATCTAAGTTGCGCGCAGGATCCACGCTGCCGCTGAGGCTCAGTTCGGCGTCTGGGCGGACCAGTCGAAGCTGCGAAATCTGAATCCTGTTGTTGCGGCATTTGAATGCTCCCACGGCGCGGGAAAAGGAAGTCGTGCCCGGAATCCGTCCTTCAGAGCGAAGCGATTCGATCAAGTCGAGTCCCTCAAGCGACGGATTCTGTATGTCGGTTGAACCCTCACACTCCAACGATGCCAGTAATGCGTCACGCCCGGCTCCGGCAAGTGTTAGCGCCAATTCGCCGGAAGCTTGACCGCCGAATGACTTTGGAAGTGTCGGAGAGCTCGCCATGAGAGAGGAGAGGTTCAGGCCGGAAAAGTGCGCCTTGACGCTGTACGTCGGGGCCTTCTGCAACTCCGCGATGAGCTTGCCCGAAACGTGTGCGCCATAGAAATCGGCATCAGCGTCGTCGAGTTCGAGTCGCCGCCCGCGAATCGAAATATCGCCTTTCAGCCGGTGAACCACGAAGCGCAAGAACGCGAATTGCTCGATCACGACGCGGCCCTGAACATCAAGATTGCCTGGATTCGGCTGCGCGCTCGTAGATGAATTCAAGAAAGGCAAAATGTTGCCGAGAAACCCTTGCCGCCAACGTGAATTCAACCAACGATCCAAGTCTTCCGCGTTCAGGCGATCCACGCTCAAAGCGAAGTGCCGCCCGCCTGCAACGGGATACAAATCCACGCTGCCTCTCCACTCGCCGCCAAAGGCCTGAGCGGAATCGATGGCGAGTTGCGATGAATCGCGCGCGAAATTGAGCTGTCCTCGCATTTGTGAGATCGGCTGATTCAAGTACGGAGCATGCAGCGTCAACCCTTGGAGCTCGACTTTTCCGATCGCATGCTTCCATGGAAGCGTTTCGCGTCCCTGCCACCCGAGATCGAATGCGGCTGGCCCTTCGATCTTCCATGCGCCTTGCCCATTCCAGCCGAACGCGGCCGCGGCATCCGTGAGGTCTTCGACATTTGCGGTCTTGCCGGAGAGCTTCCAGATCGAATCCCCCGTGGAATCCGCCGGCATCGCGGCTTCTATATGGAGGACACCGTCGCCCGATCCGATTTCAATCGTCGTGGGCAAGAGACGCGCGGACCGCGGATCGAATTTCATCGAAGTGCGAGCGACCTTGAACGGAGCGCGCAAGCTGCCGCCTTCGAGCGAAGCGCCGTCCGTCCACGCCGTGCCGCCGGCGGGACGCAGCGGCCACCCGGCGAGCACGATGTTGAATCTCAGGGTTCCGCGCGCAGTGAGCGCTTCGGAAATCGCGGGGTGAAACGCACGAAGCCACGCCAACACATCAGCACAATCAACTCCGTCCGAGGTCATTTTGAGCTCACGACCCACCGCTCCGGCCGTATTCGCCCATGTCACGACTCCAGACCCATGCGCATTTGAACGTGGCGCTTCGATGGCAATATCTGAAAAATTGAGAGTGGAAGCTTCCGGAAGCCAGCCGGCGCGAATCAACACGTTGACGGCGGGATTATCGGGCCGCATCGAGAGGTCCCAACGATGCACCCGTCGCAACTCGACTCGTCCCTGTAAATTCCACGATGCTCCTTGAGTCTGGGCGTCGAGCGCGACATTGAATGCGCCCCGAATTCCGTGGTCGGTTCCCGAGCCCAGACGAAACGCGTCCGCCAACGCAGCATCCTGCCAACGGAAGTGCAGATTCGCAGGGCGCAATCGCGACGAAGTCCCTCCGAGCTGTCCGTCCACGTGCAGCGTTCCCGCTTGTTGCAGTACGACGGCCGAGCGCGCAGGGCTCGCATCCAAATCCACTTGCCAGTGCCCAGGCGCGTCCTGCTCGACCGAACCGGTCAAGTCCACGAACGCGAAAGGCAACTTCTCATTACCGCGTTTGAAATTCACGCGGCCGGAGTCAACTGCGATTCCCTTGATTCTTGGCGCGGCGCGCGGCGCCGATGCGCCCGCCGCGAGACCCTCAATTCCACTCGACGGTGTCGGGAGCCATTCTTCGATGTTCCACCTTCCGTCCGCTGCCCGAACGAGGTTGAGGCTCGGTCGCGACAATGAGAGCGTCCCGAGCTCCAGGTGTCCGCTAAACAGTGAGAGCCAACTCAATCGGATCGTAAGAGAGTCGGCGCGGAGAAAATATTCGTGTCCGAACCTGGGATCTTCCGCGACCGTGACGGGCTCCGCCACCAGCGCCGGCCCGTCCCAAAGCGTCAACGAATAGCGGCCCACTTCGACCGGCCGGCCGAACGCGGCAGCGAGCCGTGCGTTGAGGGCCCGCCGGATTCGCGTGTGCTGGACGAGCCAGGAGCCCCCAAGATTGATGGCCATGAATACGGCGAGAAGAAGACAAATCCAGCGTAGCCAAACCAGAGCGCGACGCCGGCGAGCTTGGTCGATCGCGCCAGACTGAACTTTCGGCGGGCTCGCGGATTCAAGTATTGCAGGAGGAGTCAAAGGCTTCTCAGCCGATCAATGAACCTCGCGCAGCATTCTGCCCCAGCGCGCGCGGCTCGGTAGATGTACAAGCGTTTGGAAGAAACCCGTGATGCCGCCCGTGCTTTCGGAAGAATCATCTGCATTGGCTTTCACGGACCAGTAGATAACCACCGGCCGCCCCATGATTGCATCGCGGCGGACGAATCCCCAGTAACGGCTGTCCCAACTATGATCGCGATTATCTCCCATCGCGAAATATTCATTCGGTGGCACTACGAGCTCGCCTAGAACGATGTGGTTGTAAATGTCTTCCGACCATTCGGGGCGCACCATCGGATCGTAAGTTTCGCGTGTGATCGGAGGAAAATCGTCGCCAAACGGATCGTCGCTTGCAGGATCGTGGACGGCGTAGGGCTCGCTGAGCTTCGCTCCGTCGACGTAAACTTTTTGATCCGCAATTCGAATTCGATCCCCTGGCATGCCGATAACCCGCTTCACATAGTGCTGATGATCGTCATAGGGAAATTTGAAAACGATCACGTCGCCGCGCCGGATATCGCGATACGGCAGAACGTGTTCGTACCAGGCGCCATGCCCGCCGAAAATGAACTTGTTCACCAGGAGATAATCGCCGACGAGAAGAGTGCGCTCCATCGAGGGTGAAGGGATCTTGAACGTTTGGACGATAAACGTCGTGCCGAAAAGCACGATCAGAATTGTGACCAGGAGTGATTCGATGTACTCGCGGAAGGTTCCCTGCGCGGCGGAATCGCTGGACGGTTTTGCATGTTCGGCGACGTTCTCGCGCTGGACGTCGACCGTCATCGCAATCGTCACTCCTTCTGCGCCTTGGTCATCAAGCCGGCGAGTGACTTGTGGGCCGCCGACTGTTCGGCTTCCTTTTTGCTACGGCCTTCGGACGCGGCGAGGCGTTCGCCGTCCAGCCACGCCTCGACCTCGAAGAGCTTCTTGTGGTCCGGGCCGCTCTCTTTTCGCACGCGATATTCCACGCGCCCCAGAGCGTGCTGTTGTACCCACTCCTGCAGCGCCGATTTATGATCGGAGACGTGCAGCGGGCCGTCAGCGCCCTTCATCGCCGGTTCGAGTAGCGTTCGCCGGATGAACTCCGCGGCGGCGTGCAAACCCGCATCGAGATAAATCGCGGCGACGACGGCTTCGAATGCATCGGCGAGCAGGCTCTGCTTTTCGCGGCCTCCGGTCATCTCTTCGCCGCGGCCAAGCCGAAGATGACGGCCGATCGCGATGGCCTCCGCAGCGGAGCGAATCGATGTGCCGCTGACAAGACGCGAATGCGCCTTCGATAGTTTGCCCGCATCCCAGTCTGGAAAATTTCGCAGCAAATATTCGCTCACTACCAGGCCGATGACCCGATCGCCGAAAAATTCGAGCCGGTCGTTGTCGTCCGGAGGCGGCGCGGCTTCGCGCTGGCGTGCCGAGCGGTGCGTCAACGCCTGTTCGAGCCATTCTGGCCGCTTGAAATGATGGCCGAGCGCCAGCTCAAACTGCGTCAGTTTTTCGCCGTCATCCAAAACTCCTCCTTCATTGCGTCGAGAGCGAATATTTACGGCTTCGCCGCCGGCTGCGACGCCGCTTGCTGCTTCATTTGATCGGCGCGCTGTTTGCAGCGTGACTGCAGGGGGCCTGACGTAGCGGCGCATTTGCCATAGATGTCGGCAGCTTCCCCAAACCGCTTGAGCTGCTGCAGATCGATCCCCATCACGTAAAGATTGGTCGGATCGGCTTCCGAACCGGCGGCCGCCATCTTGAATTCCGCCAACGATTCCTCGTATTTCCCCTGGCGGAAATAGACAAGGCCGAGGCCGCTGTGCGCTTCTTCGGCCGCCGCTGCTTTCGCTTTCGCAAAGTCGTCGTCTGTGACAGTCGCCGGCTTCGGCATTGTCGGCAACAGCTCGAGAGCGTGCTTAAGTTCTTGTTCTGCCTTCTGAAGCTTGCGTTCCGCATCCATATCGTTCGGATCGGAGAAATGTGGCGCGACAAATCCCAATTGAACGAGAACAGATACGTCGTCCGGGTTAATCGCCAGGGCCTTTTCGCCCGCGGCATTCATCTTGGGAATATCCTGCTTCACGGAATAGGCCTGAGTAAGCTTGGCGTACACCGATTCGTTGTACTTGCTGTCCGGGTATTTTTGGACGAAATCCTCTCCGAGCTCAATTTGACCGGTCACGTCGTCGGTCTTTAGCGCAGTAAAAGCCTTGTAGTCGGCCTCTTCTTGCGGGTTCACTTTTGGAGCTTCCGCTGGCGGCGTCTGAGCTCCATTCGGCGCAGGTTTTTGCTGATCAGTCTGCTGTTGATTTTGCGCCGGTTGTTGCCCTTGTCCAGTACTTTGGGCTCTCGCTGGACATGCGGCAACGGAGCCAAAAATCAAAACGCAGAACGAGATGCCAACCCCTGAGAATAATTTTCTCATCACTATCCCCTTCCCCTTTGAGTCTGTGCAGATCTTGCAATGATTTCCATCAACGGATCGCGTCCGCTACTGCTTGTCGCTGCCAGAGCCTTTCGCGCCACCCGATGGATTGTACGGCGCGGACTGCCCTCGCTGTGCGGCTACTCGCGCCCCGTCAGGCGCCCCCGAAACCGCCAGCGCGGCATCGTACTCCGTCAACGCCAAATCCCGGTCGCCTTGGAGGTCGTGGATTCGGCCCAAGTATACGTGCGCCCAGGCCAAGGATGCTGGATCAGCGGGCAACGCCCCCGGCGTAGACGCATCCGCCACGATCTCCTCAAAGAGCCTTTGCGCCTGCGACGCCCTTCCCTGCAGCACACAAGCCATCGCCAGGCCGTACTTCGCACGGGGCAGCCCGGGATGCTTCTCCAGGATGCCCTCAAAAGTCGATTGCGCGGCCGCACCATTCTGCGTCGCAATCTGCTGATCGCCTACGGCAAGCTCTTTTTCCAAATCCGACTGCGCCGTCGCCTCCGGCGATTTCTGCGGCTCAGGCTTCGCGGGTTGCGCCGTCGCGAATTTTACACTCTTCAGCCGCTCCGTCTCGGCGTCAACGTCAATCCCCTTCACCAGGTCGGGGAAATAATAGTGCATCGCCGGGCCTTGTTTTTCGAATATTTTTAACTGCGCCACGATTGGCCGGACCAGGATCAGGCCTTCGCGGTCGTCCTCGGCGATGGCTGCTTCGAGTTCAGGCGGCGGCAGCTTCCGCAACCGCAGCTCGATGGCCTTGACGACGCACTCGTCGAACAGGCCGAAGAATTCTTCGCGATACTCCACCGGCAACAGCGGCGCTTTATTGGCGATATCAAGCAACGCGCGCTTCTTGTCAATCTCCTTGCGCGACGACAGCGCCATCGGGTCAATCAGAAAATAAAGATAGGAGTGACGAATCGCATCGATCGGGATTTGCGATCCGGCGCCGGCTACGATTGAGTAGTGCAAGCCGTAGATGCGGAAATTTGTTCGGTTGCCGACAAACGGCTCCACGTAGACAGTAAACTCTCTACCGTTCGAAGGGCGCATCAGCTCGCGCAAATAACCGGCTGTTACAAACAATTCCCGGCGCACAATAGGCTGATAGCGTTCAACGACTTGATCGGATTCCTTTGAAACCCTCAGCCACTCGCGGTCCAGATGAGCTTCCCGATAGAAATTTGGAAGAATCTCATCGAAACCCTCGAGAGTCAGCACATCGGGCGGGAGAATTTCGTGCTCAAGTTGATAGGGGAATTGCGGAGGCGGTCCGACAACAAGGCCAAAGGAAATGTACCGCGAGAGCATCTCCGCCGGGTCCTTGAGCGCGTGGTCGTGATAAAACTGCCGCAAAGCATCGGTGGCAGGCCCTTCCTGTTGCGTGAGCCTGCGTTGAAGCGCAGCTCGCTCGGGAAATTGGTCGAGAGCGCTCGAGTTTGCGTCGAAACCCGAAGCCTCCAGCGCGCACATGACCGAAAATAATTGCTGGCTGCTCTCCACTGAAATGCCGGTATCGGCATTGCCTTGCGGGGAAGCCAGTGCCGGGAAGAGCGAGATACAAACGGTCAGGACCGCCGCAGCGATGGGGAAATACGACTTCATTTTCACGCAGCGGATTTGCCCGCTCCTTTTCGGCTGCTTCGTGAGAATAGCTTGCTTGAGGAATTCCTGAAGCGGTGTCGGGGCCACGACCCAGACTGTTCCCGCCGAACTCAGCCACTCCAAACTCTATCGAGTGAACAGAACAGAGTCAAGAAAGCTTGGCAGCGCACACTATGGATGGGGGATGTGGGTGTACCGGGGATTCGCGTTACTTGCCTCAGCCGCGAACTAAAACCCAATTCAACACGACGCGGCCGCCGGCAGTAGGCCGGCCGAAACTCAACTGAGGACTGAACCGCGAGAACAGCAAAAGCTGATCCAACTGCCGTCGAACGCCCGGGTCGCTTGGACCGGCCAAGATGACATACGTTACCACTTGCCCTTGCTCGTTCAGCGTGGCTTCGAGAATCAGCACGCCGTCGACGCCATGAGCGTCGACGTCTGTAATTCCGGTTACCGGGAACGGCGCGAGGCTTTCCAGACGCGCCGGCTGCATTAAGCTCGTCGGCAAATCATTCTGCACCACACCAACCGGAACGCCGACGAGAATCCCTTGAACGGTAAAGAGAAATGCGACCATGGCCGTCAGGACGCCGCCCGTCGCAGGCAAGGCCATCGGCTCAAGAATGTTCTGGAATACGAGCGTTGCACGGCGCCACATGCGCAGCGGCCAACTCGCTCGTGAGTCCGCCCGTGCGGCCGTCAACCGAATGCGTACAGCGAGATCTACCGGTGGCGCGGCCGGTTCCACGTGAGCGAGGCACACAGCAAGACGCCGGTAGCGTTCGAGTTGCTCGCGGCAATTCGGGCACGAACCCACATGCTCGCGGACATGAATGCGATCCGCGGGGCGGATGGCGCCGTCGAGATATCCGGCGAGTAGACGCTTCGCTGCGCGACAATTCATCGAGCACTTCCTCTTGCGCGCCGCGCCCCAAGCGCCGGCATTGATGGAATGCCCGGTGGGGTGGCAGGACTCACGCTGACGATGACGCGCGACGAGTTCTCGCTCACGCGCCCATGCTCATGCGTCGATTGCGCTTCTCGAAAATGCGCTTCACGATCTCCGTGGAGCAATGGATCCAGCAGCTCGCGCAAGGCCCGACGCCCGCGAAGAATTCGCGATTTCACAGTTCCTACGGACACTTCGAGTATCTCGGCGACATCTTCGTACGATAGTCCCTCGAGATCGCGCAGTATCACCGCGCTCCGAAAAACGTCAGGGACAGACTGCAACGCGCGCCGAACCGCCAATTGCGCCTCGCGGGTCGCGAGCTTCTCGAATGGCGTGGCATCCAGGTCTTCGAGCTCGTGAGCTTCCGCCGTCCCATTCGTGTCATCGTCAATCGAAACCTGATGACTGTGGTGCCGCCAGCACCAACGCCGGTGATTCAGGGCTTGGCGTACCGATATTCGATACAGCCAAGTCTTAAGGGAACTGCCGCGCCGGAAACCGCCAATTCCTCGAAATACGCGAAGGAAGACTTCCTGGGTCACATCGGCGGCGTCAGCTGCGTCGTAGAGAATTCCGTATACGAGGTTGTAGACTGGAGCGTGGTAGTAGGTGACCAGCCACTCGAACGCGGCGTCGGAGCCCGCCTGCAGTTCCGTGACAAGTTCCGCTTCGTCACGGCCCCACGATAAACTTTGCGCGAGCTCGGACATGACTTGCGCCTCTGGAAGTGCCGGCTGGAGGCCTTTCACCCGAAGGTGCGTGTCTCCATTAACATTGGACACCAACTGGCCTCTTGTAGTTCCAATTATAGCAGTAGTAGCTCCCAGTGCGGAGATCCCGGGTGGGAGCCCCCTGCTTCAGCAGGGGAAGCTGGACTTTCAGTCCAGCGGAACAAAGCCTTCGCTCTCATGACCGGCTTTAGCCTCGGGACTTCTCGATCTCACCACAAAACCGCATAATTAAATTCGCAATCGTTGTACGCGCTGCATCGGATTTCTTGCGCGGCGTAGATGGGTCGATTACGATTGCCGCGCAACCTTAACGCGCGTACCGCCCCTGGTTCGAGTCGGACGAAACAGTTCGGAGGGCACTTTGACGATATCCCGGCGCGATCTATTGAAATCGAGCGCGGCGACCCTGGCAGCAGGCGCTGTTTTCCCCATTGCGGATGCGCGCAAATTCAGCCGGGCGGCATCAAGCTCCCTCAAGCCGCAAGAGAGCGCCCTGCCACCAGCTTTCAATACGCTCAAACCCATCCGCGATCGCGTCCAACCCATCACCGCCGGCGAGCGCAAGGCCCGCGTAGCTCGCGCGCAAGAGTTGATGACCAACGCCAAGCCGCAATTCTCTGCGCTCTTCATCACGCCGGGAACCGCGCTCTTCTATTTCACCGGGATTCGCTGGTGGCCGAGCGAGCGCATGCTTGCTCTGTTGATTCCGCGGAGTGGCGATGCGGTACTCGTTTCGCCCGCGTTTGAAGAAGGGCGCGTTCGCGAACTCCTGCCGTGGCCCATTGAAATTCGCACATGGCAAGAGGATGAAAGTCCGTACCGCACAGCCGCGCAGTGGCTTTCGGATCATCAATTACAAACCGGCCGGATCGGCGTCGAAGAGACTACGCGCTTTATGTTTTTCGACGGCTTGCGAAAAGCGAATCCGAATTCGGAATACGTCAGCGGCGATCCAATCACGATCGGTTGTCGCGCCCGCAAAAGCGAACACGAACTAGCTCTGATGCGGCTCGCGTGCGCCGCGACATTTGACGTTTATAAAGCGGCGTTTGCATCGTTGCACGAAGGCGTAACGCAAGTGATGGTCGCGGAATGGGTCTCGAAGGGTTACAACAAAATGGGATTGGAAGGCGAGGCGGACGTGCTGTTCGGCTCCGCTTCTTCGCTTCCACATGGATCGCGTCAAGAGCACCCGCTGCGCGAAGGCGACTCGGTTCTGCTCGACGATGGCACGACAGTCGAAGGCTATCAATCCGATGTCACGCGCATTACGGTTCTTGGCAAGCCATCCGGCAAATTGCAGCGCGCGTTCGAAATCGTTCGCAAGGCGCAGAATGCGGCACTCGCGGCTGCCGTTGCCGGAAAGCCGTGCGGCTCCGTGGACGATGCCGCCCGGCGCGTGATCACTGAGGCAGGCTTTGGCCCCGGCTACAAATATTTCGCCCACCGCGTCGGTCACGGAATCGGCCTCGATATGCACGAGCAACCCTATCTAGTCCGTGGAAACGAAACGATTCTTGCAGCCGGGATGACGTTTTCGAATGAGCCTGGAATTTACGTTGCGGGCGAGTACGGCGTGCGCTGCGAGGATGATATGGTCATCTCCGCCGACGGACCGGCGCAATTGTTGACGCCCGGCTTTCAACCCTCGCTCGAAGTCCCCATCGCGTAGCGCCGCGCCTCAGATACTCCGGTTGGCGGCGCAGTATTCGACAATCCGCGCTTCGACCCAGAATCTCTCGTCGCCCGATTCACGCGAAATGAACCCGCCATGCCCGCCGTACTGCGGCGTGACAATCGTGATATGGCGATTGGAGGTGAGATTCTCGTCGCGTAGCGTTTGAATCGGCACGATCGGATCATCCTGCGCGGAAATGACAATCGTGGGAACGCGAATCGCGTCCGCAACTCGCAGCGCGCTCGCGCGATAGTAATAGTCATCGGCGTCGCGATACCCGCAAAACTTCGCGGTGATCGCGTCGTCAAATTCACGCACGGTGCGGACGCCGTCTAGGCCATTCAACGGATACCGATCCGGAAATAGCGCGGCCTTAAAGCGCGTGTGCTTCTTCAAGGAACGAACGAAGTGCCGCTGATAAACAATATTCTGGCGCTCGTTGAGCGCGTCCGCGCAAGCCGCGAGGTTAGCCGCGGGGCACACGGCAATTACTGCGCGCAACTCTGCCGGAGCGCTATCCGCCATCTCGCCCGCCATTTTCAATACCAGATTCCCGCCCATCGAAAAACCCACTGCAAAAATCTCTGGTAGCCGGTCCCGTTCAATCAGTTCGACGACGATCGCTCGCATATCGCCGCTCAGTCCTGAATTATAAAGAGTGGGCGTCAAATGATCCGTCCCGCCACAATTGCGCTGATTCACGCGAATGACATTAAATCCTTCACGAAATGCCTTCTCCGCGATGCCGCGCATGTAGCCGGATTCGCTCGAGCCCTCGAGGCCATGAAGCAAGGCAATCGTCGAGTGCCGGCGCGGCTCAGTTTGCCAGTGACACTTCGCGAGCACCCGCGTCCCCAGCTCCGTCTCAAACTCACGAGACTCCGCGGGCAGCAGACGCGGAAAACTCCGGCGCCAGAAGACGCCGGCAATGGTCATCAGATGCGGATTCCGCAGGAAAAATAAAGGCTGGAAGTCTTTCACACTCAAAAATTTACGCTACCGACAGAAACTGCGCAACCCGGATGAGCAAGGCCCGGCTTGCTTTCCTCCTACCGTGCCCGTAAAATAGCTCGTTACACGATGAAGATTTGTACCGACATTTCATTATTGTCACGGCCCAGCCCTCGCGGCTGGGTTTTTGCGTTTCTGGGGTCAACGGCCTCACAAAGATGAGGAGACGATGATTGACGGAGCTATTCCGGAAGGTTTGACTTTCGATGATGTCCTGCTGCTGCCGGGAAAGTCCTCGGTGCTTCCGGGACAGGTGGACACGCGCACGTGCCTCTCGCGAAAAATAGCGCTGAATATCCCGGTGGTGGCGGCGGCCATGGATACCGTAACCGGCTCGCGCCTCGCCATCGCCATCGCGCGGCAGGGCGGACTCGGCTTCGTTCACCGCAACATGCCGGTCGAGCGCCAAATCGAGGAAGTGGACAAAGTGAAGCGCTCGGAGAGCGGCATGATCGTCGACCCGGTGACGATTTCGCCCGAACTCTCCGTCCGGCAAGCGCTCGACATCATGACCAAGTACCGCGTCTCGGGCCTTCCCGTCACTCGCGGCTCGCGCCTCGTGGGCATTCTTACGAATCGCGATCTGCGCTTCGAGCGCAATCTCGATCAACCCGTAAATGCTGTGATGACGAAAGACAACCTCGTGACCGTTGCCGTCGGGACGACGCTCGACGAAGCGGAACGCCTTCTTCAGCAGCATCGCATCGAGAAACTTCTCGTCGTGGACAACGACTTCAATCTCAAAGGCCTCATCACGGTCAAAGACATTCAGAAGAAACTCGAATATCCAATCGCGGCGAAGGACGATCAAGGCCGGCTGCGCGTCGGCGCGGCAGTCGGATCAACGGGAGATTATCTCGAGCGCGCCGTAGAACTCGCCAAGGTGAAAGTGGACGTCCTGGCGATTGACAGCGCGCATGGGCACTCCACGCGCGTGATGGATGCGGTGCGCGAACTGAAGCGGCGGCTTCCCGATGTGCAGCTTGTCGCCGGCAACGTCGCAACCGCCGAAGGCGCGCGCGATTTGATCGCCCTCGGGATTGACGGCCTCAAAGTCGGTATCGGGCCGGGCTCGATCTGCACCACGCGCGTCGTCACTGGCGCAGGCGTGCCCCAGATCACGGCCATCGCCGACGCCGCTCGCGCCGCGAAAGACACGGGAGTGCCGATTATCGCTGATGGCGGCGTGAAGTTTTCCGGCGACATCACGAAAGCGATTGCTGCCGGCGCGTCAGTCGTCATGATTGGCGGGCTTTTTGCCGGCACCGAGGAATCGCCGGGTGAAACGATTCTCTACCAAGGCCGCACCTACAAATCCTACCGGGGCATGGGCTCTCTTGCGGCGATGGAAGGCGGCTCTGCCGACCGCTATTCTCAGGAAGCCGCCGAGCGGGGCAAGTCTGTGCCCGAAGGGATTGAAGGACAGGTGCCTTACAAAGGTCCGCTGTCAGGTCTCGTCGATCAACTCGTCGGCGGCTTGCGCAGCGGCATGGGATATTGCGGCGTCGCGAACCTCAAGGAGTTGCAGGAGCGCGGCCGTTTCGTTCGCATCACTTCGGCTGGCCTGCGCGAGAGCCACGTCCACGACGTAATCATCACCCGCGAAGCGCCGAATTACCGGCTGGAATAGTGGAATATCGACTCGCAAATCTCCCGCGTTCTAACCATGCATCCGCGTACCACTGCGCGGACAACTGCTGATGTCTCCATTCCGCCGTTGGGCGCCTGTTGTCATCTGGGCCGCAATCATTTTCACATTCTCCACGAGTTGGTTCACGTCTGACAATACCGAGGCGATCGTCAAGCCTTTTCTGCATTGGCTCTTCCCGAGCCTGACTCCCGACGCTATCGGATTCACTCACCACCTCATCCGAAAATGCGGGCACGTCACCGAATATTTCATCTTTGGCTTGCTGGTGCTGCGCACGATTCGAGCCGGTCGGCCGGGCATGCGCCTCGCGTGGGCGCTCGCGGCAATCGGCATTGTCGCAGCGTACGCGTCTACCGACGAGTTCCACCAGTCGTTCGTGCCGGGACGAACCGCTTCCATTTACGACGTAATGTTGGATACTGCCGGCGGTGCCTTTTCTCAAGTTGCTGCTGCGCTCTTCGCTCTTCGACGTCGACACCGCGAGCATTAAGATTCAAACGGACAAATTAAGGAGAACTCATGAAACGAATCCTTGGACGCCTGTTTGTGGCTGCTGTAGCGCTCGCAGGATTTGCGCTGAACGCCGCCGCAGTCGTCCGCGCTGCTGAGGCGCCATTGCGTTACGAATTGAAATTCGAAGCGCCCAACACGCACCTGATGGACGTCACGATCCATGCGAGCGGCCTCGACGGAAAATCGGCAGACTTCGCCATTCCCGACTGGGCGCCGGGCTCCTACTACATTGAGAATTACTGGATGTACGTCCAGGGTTTCCAAGCGACGGCGGCAGACGGAAGCGCGCTCAAGTGGCGCAAAACGGACGAGCAGGCATGGCACATCGATCTCAATCGCTCAACGTCCGTCACCGTCTCGTACCAGCTGTACGGAAACACGCTCGCCAACAATCACGCACAGTACAACGAGAAGCACGCTTTCATCGGCGGTCCCGCGGTTTGGATGTACCTCGTCAACGGCAAGGAGCGCCCGATTGAGCTATCGATCGCAGTCCCGAGCGGATGGAAAGTCGCAACGGGAATGACGCGCACGGACGAAAATCACTTCACGGCGGCTTCCTACGACTGGTTCGCGGATGCGCCGCTCGAAATCTCCAATTTCAAGGAGCAGACATTCGATTTTGCCGGAACGAAATATCACGTGATTGATCACGACATCGAAGCCGGCAACGACTTCACAAAATTCACCGGCGACGTCCAAAAAATCGTTCAAACGCTGGTCCCGATGTTTGCTGACGTCGCCGGAACGCCACAGCAAGAGGCCCCGTTCAGAGAATACTGGTTCCTCTTTCACATCTGGCCGAACTCAGGCGGCGGTCTCGAACATCTGAATTCCACGCAGATCAACTTTCGCGAGAATTGGGATAGCGTGGCGCCGAACGACAGAGGAATGCCGCAATATCAGTTGAAGCTTTATGTTACCGCTCACGAATTTTTCCATGCCTGGAACGTCAAACGGATTCGCCCCCGTCCGCTCGGCCCATTCGATTATTCGCGTCAGGTGCACACGCCGTCGCTCTGGATTTCCGAAGGCTTAACGAGCTATTACGGCAGCCTTGCGCTCGTTCGCGCCGGCCTGATCTCGCCTCAGGAATATCTCGATTTCATCTCGAAGCTCATCACAAAGTTCGAACAGGAGCCCGGGCGGAAAGAGCGCAGTATCGAAGATACGAGCTGGGACACGTGGTTTGTACGCAATCCGAACCTGGACACGAATCTCACCAACGAGAATTATTCCTACTACGACGGCGGCCAGATCGTCGGCCACCTGCTCGATTTCGCCATCCGCGAGAAAACGAATAACACCAAGTCTCTCGACGACTGGATGCGCCTGATGTATTCGCGCTACGCCCTCCCGAAGCCGGGCTTCGAGCCGGACGATGCCATCAAAGCGATCTCCGAAGTCGGCGGCATGGACTTCACCGATTTCTTTCACCGTTACATCAGCGGAAAGGAACCGCTGCCGTACGACACGTACTTTGCTTACGCCGGCATTACGGTTGAGAAAAAAGCGGATGCCACGAAGCCCTGGACGGGTTTCACCACGAGTAAAAGCGATGACGGCCGCGCGAAAATCTCGAACGTGCTTCACGGCAGCCCCGCGGAAGCGGCCGGCCTTTCGAAGGACGACATACTCATCGCCATCGATGACCGATCGATCAGCCCCGACGATTTGAGCAATGCCATCGATCCGCACAAGCCCGGCGATACAGTGAAAATCTCATTGATTCGGCTGGGAGAACTGCGCAATTTCAATCTCACGCTCGGCTTGAATCCGTTTCCAACGTACCACCTCAAACCAGCCGAGAACCCGACCGACTCGCAAAAGCAAATCTACAAAAGTTGGCTCGGGATCAAATAGCTCCAGCCCGGCGTCACGAATTTACGCGCCACGAGATCAAGTTCAAAAAGAAAAGGCCCGCGCGATTAACGAGCGCGCGGGCGTTCATATCTGGTTTGCCTGAAAGCTACGCCTTCGCTTCGGCCTTCTCTTCCGGCTCCTCAACGGCCTGTTCCTTCTTCGGCTTCTTCTCTTTTTTCTTCAATTCCGAGCCGATGAACTCCAGGATCGCGATCTCCGCGCCGTCGCCGATTCGCCAGCCCGCGCGGATGATGCGAGTGTAGCCGCCCGCACGGTCGGCAAATCGCGGCGCGAGATCGGCAAAGAGCTTCTTCGTCGCTCCCGGCGTCTGCAGAAACGCCGCAGCCTGCCTGCGCGCATGAAGCGAATCGCGCTTGCCGAGTGTAATCATTTTCTCCGCGAGCGGACGAGCCGCCTTCGCGCGCAACACGGTCGTCTTGATTCGTTCCTTCTCAATCAGGTTCGTCACCAGATTGCGAAGCGTCGCACGGCGATGTGCCGGTTTGCGCCCGAGTTTAAAGCCGGACTTCAGGTGTCTCATGGTGGTCTTCCCCGCCGGTTACAATCCTGCGGTTTCCTCCGGAGGCAGAGGCGCTGTCTGGCTCGGCAATGGCGGCCAGATAATCCGGCCGCGGTCGTCGAACTTCATTCCCAGGCTAAGGCCCATCTTCTGCAGTATTTCTTTGATCTCGTTCAGCGACTTGCGACCGAAATTTTTCGTCTTCAGCATTTCGGATTCGGTCTTCTGAACGAGCTCCCGCAGGCTCTGGATGTTTGCATTCTTCAAGCAATTGTAGGAGCGGACCGAAAGCTCGAGCTCTTCCACCGACCGGTCGAGATGCTCGAGCCGCGGATCGTTGTAGTTCTCGACCACTTCTTCCGGCAAATCCGGCGATTCTTCAAAGTTGATGAAGATGCTCATGTGATCCTTCACCAGCTTCGAAGCCAGCCCGATCGCGTCCTGCGGCGTAATCGCGCCGTTGGTCCACACTTCCAGCGACAGCTTCTCGTAGTCGGTCATCTGTCCGAGGCGCGCTGCTTCAACGGCATAGTTCACCTTGCGCACCGGCGAATGCACCGAGTCAATCGGGATGTAGCCGATTGGCAGGTCTTCGTCGAAGTTGCGGTCGGCAGAAACGTAGCCGCGGCCGTTCTTCACGCGCATCTCGAGCTCGAGCTTGCCGCCTTCGCTCACGGTCGCAATGTAAACGTTCTTATCCAGCACGGCGATGTCCGCATCTTCCTCGATCTTCGCGGAGGTCACCGGACCCGGCACGTCCACATTGAGCGTGATCGTCTTCGGCTGATCCGAGCTCAACTTCAAAGGCACCTGTTTCAAATTCAGGATGATGTCGGTAGCGTCTTCCACCACTCCTGGAATCGGCGAGAATTCGTGGAGCACACCTTCAATCTTCACGGCGGTGATGGCCGCGCCTTCAATCGAGCTCAGCAAGGCGCGCCGGATGGCGTTGCCAACCGTCGTTCCCCAGCCGCGCTCAAAAGGCTGCGCCGAGAATTTTCCGAACTTGTCTGTCAGCGACTCGAGTTCCGCCGCCAGCCTCTTTGGTTTTTGGAAACCTTTCCACATCTTCAACCTTCCTCCCGCCCGCTTATGCAGGCCAACGCAACAAATATTTCTACTTACTTTGAATACAATTCGACGATGAGTTGCTCGTTCACCAGCGGTGTCTGCACGTCTTCGCGGCGCGGCATCGAAATCACGCGCGCCTTGCAATTCTCGCGGTCAATTTCGAGCCACGGCATCTGCCCCTGGCTCTGCGCCAGACTGCGCGCCTCGAGCACCATCGGGTTCTGGTGCAGCTTGTCCTTGACTGTGATGTCGTCGCCCACGTGCACCAGATAGCTGGGAATGTTGACTTTGTGCCCCTTCACGCGAACGTGGCCGTGCAACACGAATTGCCGCGCCTGCGAGCGCGACGACGCCACGCCCATGCGGTAAATCACGTTGTCGAGCCGCCGCTCCAGCATCACGAAGAGGTTCGAGCCCGTCGGACCCTGCTCGCGCTCCGCCTTCTCGAAATACGTCCGGAACTGCCGCTCCAGCAATCCGTAGGTGCGCTTCATCTTCTGCTTTTCACGCAACTGCACGCCGTAGCCCACCATCTTGGCCCGGCGCGCCTGGCCGTGCTGGCCCGGAACGAAATTGCGCTTTTCGATCGCGCACTTCTCGGTAAAACAGCGCAATCCCTTCAAGAAGAGCTTCTGCCCTTCCCTCCGGCACAGCCTGCAAACTGCTTCACGATGTCTTGCCAATTGCCTTTCTCCTTTTCCCTTCCAAGACCGTCAACTCAACAAAACTCCGAACTCAGACTCGGCGGCGCTTCGGCGGACGGCAGCCGTTATGCGGCACCGGCGTGACGTCCTTGATGCCATTGATGTGCAGCCCCGCCGCGGCCAAAGCGCGAATCGCCGACTCGCGTCCCGCGCCCGGGCCCTTCACTCGCACCTCGACCGACTTCATCCCGTATTGATCCCGCGCGATGCCCGCCGCGGACATGGCCGCCTGTTGCGCGGCATAAGGCGTGCCCTTGCGCGATCCCTTGAAGCCCACGGAGCCCGCCGAAGCCCAGCTCACGGCGCGGCCATCGGGGTCGGTCAACGTGACGATCGTGTTGTTGAACGTCGCCTGAATGCACACGACGCCGTGCGGCACCACGCGCTTTTCCTTCTTCTTGCGAAACTCTTTCTTGCGCTTGGACGGCTTCGCGCCTGCTTCCGGTGCAGCGGCGGCGTCCTTCGGTTCCTTAGCCACGAGTATTCTTCTCCTCTATTCCGTTCAAATCGCTTGCCGCGAATTACTTGCGCAGCGCGACTTTCTTCTTGGCTGCGACCGCGCCCTTCCGCGGGCCTTTCCGCGTGCGCGCGTTGGTGTGCGTTCGCTGTCCGCGCACCGGCAGATTGCGGCGGTGCCGCAACCCGCGATAGCACTGAATCTCGATCAGCCGGCGGATGTTCATCTGCATCTCCTTGCGGAGATCGCCTTCCACGCGGCCCTCGGACTCAATCGCCTGGCGAAGCTTGTTTACTTCCTCTTCGGTCAGGTCCTTCACTTTTTTGGTCTCGTCCACGCCGGTTTTCGCGGCTAGCTTCTTCGCGCGAGCCTGTCCGATGCCGTAGATGGCCGTGAGGCCCACCCAGAGTCTCTTGTTCGGCGGCAAATCCACGCCTGCGATACGTGCCATATTTCTTCCTCCCTAGCCCTGGCGCTGGCGGTGCTTTGGATTCACGCAGATCACGCGAACCACGCCGCGCCGATGGACCACCTTGCACTTCATGCAAATCTTTTTTACTGAGGCTCGAACCTTCATTGCTTGCTCCGTTCCAATTTGCAGTGCTGTCACTTGTAGCGATACACGATGCGGCCGCGCGTCAAATCGTAAGGCGAAAGCTCCACAGCCACGCGGTCGCCCGGAAGAATTCGGATGAAGTTCTTCCGCATCTTGCCGGAAATATGCGCCAGCACCCGATGCTTGTTCTCGAGTTCGACGCGGAACATCGCGTTCGGCAAAGGCTCAATGACCGTGGCCATGACTTCGATGGCGTCTTCTTTTGAATTGCCGTCGTCGCTCTTTTTCTTTTCCGGTAGCGGTCGTTTATTCATGAACTCCGATTTTCCTTCGCATTCGATGCTTCGAAATCGTTCGCGCGCTTACCAGCATGGCCCGGCCGCTTCGCGCGGTTTCGTCAAAATCCACGGCCCGTTGGCTGTCACCGCCACGGTGTGCTCGAAGTGCGCCGAATCGCTGCCGTCCGCCGTTACGGCCGTCCACTTGTCGCTCAGGATTCGCACGCCGGGACCGCCCGAATTCACCATCGGCTCGATCGCCAGAACCATCCCTTCCTGCAGCCGCGGTCCATGTCCCGGCTCCCCGTAATTCGGCAGTTGCGGCTCTTCGTGCATGTGCGTTCCGATGCCGTGGCCTACGAACTCCCGGACCACCGAGTATCCGTTCGACTCGACCCAAGTCTGCACCGCAGCCGAGATATCACTCAGGCGATTCCCAGGCCGAACCTTTTCAATGGCGTGGTCAAGCGATTCGCGCGTCACCCGCAACAGCTTTTCCCGCTCCGGAGCGATCTTTCCGACCGGCACCGTAAACGCGGCGTCCGCGTAATAGCCGTCCAGCTCGACGCCGAAATCCATCGAAAGAATATCGCCCTCTCGCAGCAACCGCCGGCCCGACGGAATCCCGTGCACGACTTCCTGATTGATAGACGTGCACAGCGAACCCGGATAACCCATGTAACCCTTAAACGCTGGCCGCGCGCCGTGCTCGGCCGTATACCGCTCCGCGATCTCGTCCAATTCCTTGGTCGTGACGCCCGGCTTCACGATCGTCCGCAGCTCGTGGAGCGCGTTCCAAACGATCTGCCCGGCGCGGTACATCTTCTCGAGTTCGCGTTCGTCCTTACGCACGATTGCCATCGGCGCCATGCCTGGCCAGAATCTCTGCGAGCCTCTTGCTCACTTCCTCGACGTCGGCCGACCCATCCAATTCGGCGAGATCGCCGCTCGAGCGGTAATAATCAACCAGCGGCATCGTCTGTCTATCGAACGCCGCCAATCGGTCCCGAACCACTTCCGCCCGGTCGTCCGCTCGCTGAATCAGCTCGCCGCCGTCCTTATCGCACCGGCCTTCCACTTTCGGCGGTCGCTCGTGAACGTTGTAAACCTCGCCGCCGATGCTGCACGTCCGCCGCCCGGCAATCCGGTAGACCAGCGTGTCGTGGTCCACCTTAAAATTCACCACCAGCGGCGAGCGAAAATTGCGCCTCTTCAATATCTCGTCGAGCGTCTTCGCCTGCAGCATCGTCCGCGGAAATCCGTCGAACACGAATGAACTCGAGCAATCGGCCCGCGCAATCCGTTCTTCGACGATGCCCAGCACGATATCGTCAGGAACGAGTTCGCCCCGCTCCATCAGCGGCTTGGCTCTCTGCCCCAGCTCGGTTCCGCGCGCCACATGATCCCGCAGCATCTCACCCGTTGAAAGATGCGGCACGCCATAGAATTCGGCTAGGCGTCGCGCCTGTGTTCCTTTTCCCGCTCCCGGTGGACCGACAAAAATAATAGGCCGCTTTAAAGCCATCCGCACCGCCGCCAGTTTCGCTAACTACGACGGCCGCGCACTTTGCCTTTGCGCACGAAGCCCTCGTAGTTCCGCATGACAAGTTGCGCTTCCACCTGTTGAACCGTATCCATTGCTACGCCGACGACAATGAGCAGGGAAGTTCCCCCGAAATAGAACGTAACTCCCAAACCTTCGAGAACGAACCGCCACATGTGTGCGTCAAACCATTCACCGCCAAGCCAGATCGGCAAGTGCTGCAAGTGAATCCCGGAAATCATCCACTCCGGAATCAGGCAGACGATCGCGAGATATACGCCGCCGACGAAAGTCAACCGCGTCAGTATGCGATTGATGTGCTCCGACGTGTTTCTTCCCGGACGAATCCCAGGAATGAATCCGCCGTATTTCCGCATGTTGTCGGCCAACTCGGTGGGATTAAAAATAATTCCCACATAGAAAAACGCGAAAAATATGATCAGAAAAACGTAAATCAGCGTGTACAGCGGCTCGCCCCACCGAATCATCTGGGCAAACTTGGCGAAAAACGGCGACTTGCTCTGGAAAATCAGCGCCAGCGTCTGCGGAAACGTCAGCAGCGAGCTCGCAAAAATCGGCGGAATCACTCCGCCCGAATTCACGCGCAGCGGCAAATATGTCATCTGCCCGCCCATCACGCGCCGCCCGACTACCCGCTTCGCATATTGCACCGGAATACGCCGCTGGCCGCCCTCCACAAAGACAATGAACGCCACCACCGCCAGCATCATTCCAAGCAACAGAATGATCGCAATGGGCGTGAATGCTCCCCACTGCTGCTGCGTTGCCTTGTCCCAAAGATCCTTGATGCCACGAGGCAATCCAACCACGATGCCCGCGAAAATAATGAGCGACATTCCATTGCCGATGCCTCGATCGCTAATCTGCTCGCCGAGCCACATGATGAACGCCGAGCCGGTGGTGAGGGTCAGCATCGTCATCAAAATGAATCGCGGGCCGGGGTGATAGACAAGCGATGCCCCGCCGAGTCTCTGATTCTGCAGCGTCAACGCAATCGTGAACGACTGGAAGCAGCTCAAAATGATCGTCAAATAACGCGTGTACTGCGTGATCTTGCGCCGGCCGAGCTCGCCTTCCTTCTGCAATCGCTCGAGATACGGCCACACCACGACCATCAACTGCAAAATGATCGACGCCGTGATGTACGGCATGATCCCCAGCGCGAAAATCGTCAACCGGCGCAGGTTGCCGCCACTGAATAAGTCGATGATCCCCAGCACCGAGCCTTGGCCTTGCTGGAACAGCGTCTGCAGCAACTCCGTATTGATGCCCGGCGTGGGAATGAAGGCTCCGAGGCGGTACACACCCAGCAACGCCAGCGTAAACAAAACACGTGTGCGCAGGTCAGGCGTGCGGAATATGTTGCGAAACGCCTCGAAAAGCTTCCTCATGAAAGAATCTCTGTTGTCCCTCCGGCTGCAGTGATTTTCTCCTGAGCCGATTTGCTGAATGCGTGCGCCTTCACAGTCAACGCGACTTTCAAATCGCCGTCGCCAAGAATCTTTATGCCTTTGCGCCGCGCGTGAACCAAGCCTTCGAGCGCCAGCTCTTCCGGCCCGATCACCGCGCCCGCTCCGAACGCGTTCAGCGTCTCAACGTTTACGATCGACAGATCGCGCGAGAACGGATTCGCAAATCCGCGCTTCGGCATCCGCCGGTGCAGCGGCATCTGGCCGCCTTCAAATCCGCGCCGCCGCGAATAGCCGCGCCGCGATTGCTGGCCCTTGTTGCCGGCTCCGGAAGTTTTGCCGAGCTTCGAGCCCATGCCTCGCCCAACGCGCCCGCGGCGGTGCCGCGAACCCTTCGGCGGTTTCAGATTCGACAGCGTGGGTTTCATCCTCATCCTCTACTTTTGAATTTCCACCAAATGATGCACGCGCGCGATCATTCCGCGAATCGACGGCGTATCTTCGCGCTCGAGCACTTGGTTCATGCGGCGAAAGCCGAGCCCGCGAACCGTCTGCCGCATCGAGCGCGGGCAGCCGATAAAGCTGCGCACCCACTTGATTTTCAATGTTCCGGTTGTTTTCTTCGTCATGATCGCTATCCGTGTCCGCTACGAACTGGCGGCGGCCACTTCTTCGTTTGTCTTGCCGCGCAGCTCAGCCACTTTCGACGCGTTCTTCAGGTGCAATAAGGCGTCAAACGTCGCCTTGATCACGTTGTGCGGGTTCGATGTCCCGATCGACTTCGTCAGCACGTTTTGTATCCCCGCAACCTCCATCACCGCGCGTACCGGCCCTCCCGCGATGAGTCCCGTGCCTTCAGGCGCGGGCTTCAACAAAACCTGGCCCGACCCGTAGCGCCCGAGCACCTGATGGGGAATCGTCGAGCCCTTGAGATTCAGTTTCACCATGTTCTTCTTGGCCTGCTCGATCGCCTTGCGGATGGCCATGGGAACTTCTCGCGCCTTGCCCATTCCGAAGCCGGCATGGCCGTGCTGGTCGCCCACCACCACGAGCGCGGAGAAGCTGAGGTTCTTGCCTCCCTTGACGACCTTCGTGACGCGGTTGATGGCCACGACTTGGTCTTTTAGGTTCGCGAGGTTCGTGTCGATGATTCTGCGAACCGAAAGAATGTCTTTGAGTTCTTGTTTCGGCATAGAGTTAGAACTTCAGTCCTGCCTCTCGGGCCGCTTCCGCTAACGCCTGAATGCGGCCGTGATATTGATATCCGCCCCGGTCGAAAACCACTTTCTCGACGCCCGCGGCGCGCGCACGCTCCGCAATCGCCTTGCCCACTGCCTTGGACGCGGCGACATTTCCGCCGCCCTTATTGCCTTTGCGAAACTCGCCATCGAGCGAGCTGGCCGATGCCAGCGTTCGTCCCGCTTGATCGTCAATCACCTGCGCGACAATGTGCCGCGACGACCGGAAGACGCACAGCCTCGGGCGCTCCGTGCTGCCTGAAATCTTCCGGCGCAGGCGCGAATGCAGCCGCTCACGATGGGCGCTCCGCGAAAGCCGTTTGACTGGAACTGTAGCCACGCTGGTTCTCCTCGTTCTTGCCGCGAATTATCCGGCCGTCTTTGCCGCTCCGGCCTTGCCAGCCTTCTTCTTCAATCGCTCGCCCGCGATTCGAATTCCCTTTTGCTTGTACGGATCGGGCGGGCGCAGGTGGCGCAGGTTTGCGGCCACTTGTCCCACTTGATTCTTGTCCGCGCCGCTTACGGTCATGTGCGTCTGCTTCTCGACCGCGATCTGAATCCCTTCAGGAATCGGAAACTCCACCGGGTGCGAGAACCCGAGCGAAAGCACCACGTTCTTGCCTTTTACCTCGGCGCGATATCCCACTCCCACGATGTCCAGATCCTTCTTGAAGCCGGTGGTGACGCCGAAAACTGCGTTCGCCACCAGCGCTCGCGCCAGTCCGTGCAGCGCGCGTTGATCGTCGCTTTCCCGCAGCGCCGAGAGGACTCCATCCTTCGTTTCAAAACGGATGCCGTGCGGCACGCGGACCGACATCTTTCCCTTCGGTCCTTGCACGTCCACCGAGTCCGCCTGTAGCTGCACTTTTACGCCTGCGGGCACTGGTATCGGTTTATATCCAATTCGCGACATGGTTCACTCTTCCCGAAAATTTCCTGCCAAATCCAGCTACCAAACCTCGCACAACAGTTCGCCGCCTACACCGCTTTTGCGCGCGGCATGCCCGGTCATCAGCCCGCGAGGTGTGGACACGATAGCAATTCCCATTCCGCCTACCACCGAACGAATGTCTGACTTCCCGACGTAGCGCCGGCAGCCCGGCCGCGATATACGCTTCAGGTTGGTGATCACGCTGCGCCGGTCCGGCGTATAGCGCAGGAACATGCGCAGGGTCTTTTTCACCTTCGTGTCGTCCACCACCTTGTAGCTCGCGAGATAGCCTTCATCCTTCAATATCCGCGCGATCTCCACCTTCATCTTCGACGCGGGCAAATCCACGCGCGCGTGCTTGGCGTGCGATGCGTTGCGGATGCGCGTCAACATGTCCGCGATAGGGTCTGTTTGCATTCCATCCTTCCTTGATTACCAGCTCGCCTTGACGACGCCGGGAATTTCGCCCTTGAGCGCCAGGCCGCGGAAACAAATGCGGCACATCTGAAACTTGCTGAGAGTCCCCCGCGCCCGGCCGCAGATGCGGCAGCGATTGCGGTAGCGAACCTTGAACTTCGGTGTTCGTTTCTGTTTGGCGAATTGACTGTCGCGCGCCATTCGATCTCCTTCGAGCCCTTGCGCTCGATTCTTCCCTTTATCCCTGTACCCGGAACGGCACGCCGAGCAGTTTCAGCAGCTCGCGGCCTTCCTCGTCGCTGCGGGCTGTCGTCGTGATCGTGACGTTCATGCCCTTGATCTTGTCCACTCGCGTGTAATCGATTTCCGGAAACACCAGCTGGTCCTTCAGCCCCAGGGTGTAATTTCCCCGGCCGTCGAATGAATTTGGCGCCAGACCCTTGAAGTCGCGCAAGCGTGGCAGCACGATGTTCGCCAGGCGATCGAGGAATTCGTACATGCGCTCGCCGCGCAGCGTGACCATGCATCCGATCGGCATGCCCTTGCGAATCTTAAAATTCGCGATCGACTTCTTCGCGCGCGTGATGACCGGCTTTTGCCCCGCGATCAATCCCAGTTCCTGCGCCGCCACGTCCAGCAGCTTTACGTTTTGGCTCGCTTCGCCGAGGCCGATGTTCACGGTCACTTTCTTCACTCGCGGCACGGCCATCGAATTCGGATAGTTGAACCGCTTCGTCAGCGCCGGAACCACGTCTTTGCTGTACCGCTCGTGCATACGGCTATTCATCGTTCTGTCCGCAGCCTCTTTTCTTCTCTAGTTCTCAAACGTCGTCTTGCAGCGGCGGCAAATTCGCGTCTTCGTGCCGTCCGGCAGCGTTGTGTGCCCCGCACGCGTGTGTTTTCCGCAGCCCGGGCAGATCAGCATCACGTTCGACGCCTGCAGCGGCGCTTCTTTGTCGATGATGCCGCCCTTGATATTTTTCTGCGGGTTGGGCCGCGTGTGGCGCTTGATGATGTTGGCGTGCTCCACCGTCACCGTGTTCTTCCACGGATTCACCGACAGCACGCGCCCCGTCTTGCCTTTGTCCTTGCCGGCCACCACTTTTACGTTGTCGCCGTGCCGGATGCTCATTGTCGTTCGAATTGTTCTGTCTTTCATCGCTACCACACTTCCGGAGCCAGCGAGACGATCTTGGTGAACTTCTTCTCGCGCAGCTCTCTCGCGACGGGCCCGAATACGCGTGTTCCCACGGGCTCGTTCGCGTCGTTGATCAACACCGCGGCGTTGTCGTCAAAACGGATATACGATCCATCCTTCCGGCGATGCTCTTTTCGCGTCCTCACCACCACCGCGCGCACTACCTTGCCTTTTTTTACTTGGCTGTCCGGCGCGGCTTCTTTCACCGCTGCCGTGATGACGTCGCCCAAGCCCGCCACCAATCCGGCATCTCCGCCGATCGGCAAAATGCACGTGATCTGGCGCGCGCCCGAATTATCGGCCACCGTCAACCACGTCCTCATCTGAACCATGTTCGTGCTCCCTCAAATACGCCTGGGCGGCTTTTAGGCCACGCGCGTCGAGCGTCCGACAACTTCCACCAAACGCCACCGCTTCAATTTAGAAAGCGGCCGCGATGCCGCGATTCGTACCGTATCGCCCACGCGCGCTTCGCCGTTCTCGTCATGCGCGTAATACTTTTTCGAAGATCTTATGACGCGGTGATAGAGCGGGTGCGCCACCGCGCGCGTCACCTTCACCACAATGGTCTTCTGCATTTTCGCGCTCGTGACCACGCCGGTTCGTTCCTGGCGCTTGCCTCTATGTTCGGCCGCAGCCGGTGTCGCTTCCGCTCCCGCTGCCGGTACCGCTGTCTTCTCGTCCGTCATTTGCTCTTCCTTAGTTCTTGCTTAACCTCTTGCTGAGGTTCGCGCTTCAGTTCCTGCTGGCGCAGCAGCGTCTTCACTCGCGCCAGTTCTTTGCGCGCCTCCCGCAATCGCTTGAGGCCTTCCGATTGTCCCGTGGTCAATTGGAAGCGCAGCCGGAAAATCTGTTCGCCTAATTCCTGCTGCTGCGTTTCGAGTTCCGTCGCACTCATCTGGTTGAACTTCTCCGATCGCCGCGCCATTAAATTCCTCCCGCTCGCGACACGAATCGAGTGCGGATCGGCAATTTGTGCGACGCGAGCTTCATGGCTTCCGTCGCAGAAGCAAGGTCCACGCCAGCCATCTCGAACATGATCCGGCCCGGCTTTACCACGGCAACCCAATGGTCCGGTGGCCCTTTGCCCTTTCCCATTCGGGTCTCGGCCGGCTTCTTGGTGAACGGTTTGTCGGGAAAAATACGAATCCACAGCTTGCCGCCGCGCTTGATGAACCGCGTGATCGCCACGCGCGCCGCTTCAATCTGACGGTCGGTGATCCACGCGGGCTCGAGCGCCTTCAGCCCGTACTCGCCGAAAGCCAGCGACCCGCCGCGCCACGCTTTGCCGGTGCGGCGGCCGCGCTGCTGCTTTCTGTACTTAACTTTTTTCGGCATCAACATGATGATTTTTGCCCTGTCGTTCCGCTTGCGCGCGCGTTACGCTTCGACCGCGCTGGCCGCAGCAGACTGCGCCTTGCGGCGCGGAATATTTTCACCCTGATAAATCCAGCACTTCACGCCAATCAAGCCGTACGTCGTCTGCGCCTCGGCCGTGCCGTAATCAATGTCGGCGCGCAGTGTCTGTAGCGGCAATCGCCCCTGCAGGTACCATTCTTTGCGCGCGATTTCCGCGCCGTTCAAGCGGCCTGCCACGCGGACTTTGATTCCCTTGCATCCGAATCGCAGCGCCGAATCCACTGACTTCCTCATGGCCCGCCGGAAGGCCACGCGCTTTTCGAGTTGCAGCGCAATCGATTCCGCTACCAGCGTTGCGTCCAGTTCCGGGCGGTGCACTTCCTGAATATCGATGTGCACTTCGCGCTTGGTCCGCTTCTGTACTTCCTGCTTCAGCTTGTCGATTTCCGAGCCCTTTCGGCCGATGATGATTCCCGGCCGTGCCGTATAAATCCGAATAACCAGTTTGTTCGCGGCGCGCTCGATGTCAATTCCGCTTACGCCCGCCGACCGCAGCTTTTCCTTCAGTTGCTTGCGCAGCGCGACGTCTTCGTGCAACAAGTCCGCATAGTCGCGCTTCGCAAACCAGCGTGACTTCCACGACTTGTTGTAGCCCAGCCGGAATCCGTACGGATGTGTCTTCTGCCCCACTCTCGCCTCCTACTTCTTGTCCTTCTTTTTCGTTGGCGCCGGACGTTGGCGTTGCGCGAGGGCCTTGCGCGCCTTGCGAATCGTGCCCTTTACGCCCTTCGACGCTTCCGCTTCCGCCGCAGCCGATGCCGCGCGCGTTGCGGCGGCCTTGTGATGCTCGGCCACTTCCACCACGATGTGGCTCGTCCGCTTCTGGTAGCGGAACGCCCGGCCCATCGGCGCGGGACGAATTCTTTTCCACCGCGGCCCTTCATTCACGAAACATGCCGACACGAACAGCGAATCCACGTCGAGCGTGTCGCCGGCATCCTCGGCCTTGCGCTCGGCGTTGGCGATCGCGCTGCGCAATACCTTCTCCACTTCCCGCGCCACGCGTTTCTTCGTGAACTGCAGCGTTTGCAGCGCATTTTCCGCACGGTGTCCCCGGATCAGATCGATTACCAGGCGCGCCTTTTGCGGCGAGACGCGCACGAATCGCGCTTTCGCGATGGCTTCAATTGCTGCCGGTCCCTGATGGGCCGAACCTTGATGGATCTCATTCGCCATTTCTTGTCTCTTTTCCTAACTTCCCGAGCTAGCTCTTGGGCGCGGGAGTTCCGCCGCCCGATGCTGGCGCCGCGCCGCCCGATGGAGCTGCAGCCGGCACTCCTGATGCCGCGGCAGCCCTTTCGAGCGCCGCTTTCACCGCGTGCCCTTTGAACGTGCGCGTTGGCGCGAATTCGCCAAGCTTGTGCCCGACCATCTGCTCGGTGATGTATACCGGGATGAACTTCCTCCCGTTGTGCACCGCGATCGTGTGGCCGACCAGCTCGGGAAGAATCGTCGAGCGCCGCGACCACGTCTTTATGACTTTCTTCTCGTTCCGGGTGTTCAGCCCTTCCACCTTCAAGCGCAGGTGGTCGTCAATAAACGGGCCCTTCTTCAGCGAGCGTGGCATGCCGTCTCCGTTACTCTTCGTTATTCGTCGTTATTCTTCTACCCGGCGCAATTTCACCCACTGCGCCCGGCGCATCTTGCGAAATCCGCGGACAGGTCCCGGAACGCGATGTGAAACCGTGCAGAACGGGCAAACAAACCGCGTTCCCTGCGCGTTCGGAATTTTGTCCACAATCACGCCCCAACCCGCGCGGCACAGGCGGAAAAGCGCCTGCGGCGCTGGTCCGAGCTTCGATGAAATCTTTGCGGCTGGTTTCGCTACCGCTTTCACCGGCCGGCGATGCGCGACGCTCGCCTTGCGCGTGCGCGCGGTCCGACGTGTTCCTCTACGGCTTATCCTCGTAGCTGTCATCTCTCTCTCGATTCCCCGCCGCGCCGGCATCATTTCTCCTGCCTCTGCTGCTCTTGAAACTACGGCTTGCGCCGTTCAACGATCATCTTGCTTCCGCCGCGCTTTCGGCGCGTCTTCGCGCCCAGCGTGGGAAAGCCCCACGGCGTCTGCGGATGATTGCCCTTCACGCGGCCTTCGCCGCCGCCGTGAGGGTGATCCACCGGGTTCATAGCCACGCCGCGTACAGTCGGGCGAATGCCCAGCCAGCGCGACTTTCCGGCCTTGCCGTAGGTGATGTTTTCATGGTCGAGGTTGCCAATCTGCCCAACCGTGGCCATGCAATTCACGTGAAACTTGCGCGTCTCGCCCGAAGGCAGCTTGATCAACGCGATGTCGCCCTCTTTGCTGAGAAGCTGGGCCGCGCCGCCTGCTGAACGCACCACTTGCCCGCCCTTGCCAGGCGATAGCTCCAGGTTGTGCATCATCGTGCCGGGAGGAATGTTCCGCAGCGGCAAAGCATTGCCCGGAAGAATGTCGGCGCCTTCGCCGTTCTGCACCGTCATTCCAACTTCAAGCCCCACTGGATGCAGGATGTAACGCTTTTCGCCGTCCGCGTAGTGCAACAGCGCAATGCGCGCCGAGCGGTTGGGGTCGTATTCAATGGCTGCAACTTTCGCTGGCACGCCGATTTTGTCGCGGCGGAAATCAATCTTGCGGTACTTCCGCATGTGTCCGCCGCCGCGGTGCCAGATGGTGACTTCGCCGTGGTTGTTTCGTCCGCCCGTGCGCTTCTGAACTTCCACCAGCGACTTTTCCGGTTCCTGCTTGGTGATGTCGCTTCTGTCCGTGAGCGTCAGGAAGCGCCGCGAAGGCGTGTACGGTTTGAAAGTTTTCAGTGCCATCGTTCCCTCTTGCCTGCTCTTCGATCCCGAAGTTTCAGATTGCCGGAAAATTCAGATAAAAGAATCGCGCATCCGAACTTCAGCGATTCGTACGTTCTACGGCGCTCTACAGATTTTCCGCGTACTCGATCATCTTTTCGCCCGGCGCGAGCTTCACGTAGGCTTTCTTCCAATCGCGCCGGTAGCCTTCTGCGCGCCCGCGACGCCGAAACTTGCCATGGAACATCGCCGTGCGCACGGCGGCAACTTTCACCTTGAACACGGTTTGCACGGCTTCCTTGATTTCCGTCTTGGTCGCATTTGACGCGACTTCAAAAACCACCGTGTGTTGTGTCTCCTTCACCCCGAGACCCTTCTCGGTGATGATGGGCCGCCGAATCACTTGAAACGCCCGGGTGGTCATCGCTTATTCCTTCTTGCCTTTTGGCTTCGCCGTCTTCTTCGGCTTGGCCGCGGACTTGTGCGCTTTGGGCGCCGCTTTTTTCGCGTGAGGCTTCGCGGACTTTTTCGCCGGCTTTGCATGCGCGGCTTCTGGCGCGGCGGGCGCGGCTTCAATCTGTACCGGCGCGGCAGCCGCGTCACCCGACTTGTTCACGCGCAGCGATCGGCTCAGCTTCTCCGCTGCCGGCCGCGACAACAGCAATCGCTCGTGCCGCAGCAGTTCGTAGGGCTCGAGCGCCGTCGTCGCCACCAGCGTCACGCCATGAAGATTCCGGCTGGCGCGTTCGAGATTGACGTTCTCGCCCGTATCGACGAGCAACATCGTCTGGCTCGCATCATCGAGCTTGGTCAGCTGTTTGCGGAACAAATTCGTTCGGTGCGAATCGAGCGTCCAACCTTCCACAACCGTCAGCTTCTGGTCGGCCAGCTTTGCCGACAGCGCCGAACGCAACGCGCCCGCATGCATTTGGCGCGGCACCACGTAATCGTAGCTTCGCGGCACTGGCCCGTGGACCGTGCCGCCTTTGCGCCAAAGAGGCGAACGTATCGAACCGATGCGCGCGCGCCCCGTGCCCTTCTGCCGCCACAGCTTGCGTCCCGCGCCGCTCACTTCGCCCTTCGGTTTCGTCTTGTGCGTGCCCGCGCGCCGCGCGTTCAGGTAATGCCGCGCCGTCTCGTGCAGCAAATGCACATTGACCTTCGCGGCAAACACTTCGTCGGAAAGCTCGACTTGTCCGACCGTATCTCCGTCCAGATTTATTACGTCCACGACTGGCATGTTCTTCTCGCTATTTTCCGTGCTTCGCTTTGCGAATCACGATGTAGGCGCCGCTTGGTCCCGGCACTGCGCCGCGCACCAGCAACAAATTTTCTTCAGAATCCACTTTTACGACTTTCAAATTCTTCGATGTCTGCCGCGCATTGCCCATGTGTCCCGGGAAATGCTGTCCCGGCCAAACGCGTGACGGGAACGAGCTGCCGCCGATGCCGCCCGGCGCGCGATGGAACATCGAGCCGTGCGTCGCGTCGCCGCCGCGATAGTGCCAGCGCTTGACGCCGCCCG
>Ga0302325_10002884_pt1 | contig 41209 bp, 32 predicted proteins | sample Palsa_T0_2_FD_201948 | JGI IMG/M metagenome (GOLD analysis project Ga0302325, IMG submission 201948) | Peat permafrost microbial communities from Stordalen Mire near Abisko, Sweden - Palsa_T0_2 | ecosystem: Environmental > Terrestrial > Soil > Palsa > Peat permafrost | place: Sweden: Abisko...
CTCGCTGCTTCGATCGATGATTCACACGCTCTGGAACGACGGGATCATCTGGCGCGGGACGCGGTATCCGCTCGAAGAGTTGAGGAAGGGAATGGTGTAGAGGAAACCCTCAGAGGGTTTCGAGTTGCCCTGAGAAGCTTCCTTCGCCAATCGGGAGGCGCGCGGAAGCGGCAAAAAGCGGAACGCCGGAGAAAGAGAAGTGGAACGCCGGAGAAAGAGAAGTGGAACGCCAGAGAAAGAGAAGAGAAGAGAAAAAGTTGGTCCAGAGAGAGAGAGAAAGAGAAAAAGAGAGGGAGAGAAAGAGAGAAAGAGAAGACGATCGGCGTGAGCGAGGACGCTCTCGATTTCAGGGCCACAAGTTTTAGGGCCTGGACATCCTCGCCAGACGCGCCCGGCAAGCTATTGGAGCGGTTTTTTCCCTGAATAGAAGCGGGAAGGAGGATCGTGTGGACCGGCTTGAGAGTGAGCCTGGCGGTGAAACCAACGTTCCGGCACACCGAATTCGAGAGGAGAACTCTGAGGGACTGGGCAGCCAGTCCCTGGGTTCCATCTCTCAAGCCTGTATTCGCAGCAACGCGGGATCTACTTGAAGCCTTTGACGGCGGCAGCCTCATCGTCCTTCACATCGAAGACGGTGTAGAGTTTGGTGATCTGCAGCAGGTCGTGCACCTTCTTGGTGAGGTTGAGCAGTTTAAGCTCGCCACCTTGATTCTTGGTGGTGGTGTAGGCGCTGACCAGTTCGCCGATGCCAGAGCTATCGATGTAGTTGACGTCGCCGAGGTTCAGCACGATTTTCTTGTTGCCTTTCGCGAGAAGGTCGCGCACGGTGTCACGCAGAGTGACGCTGCCCTCCCCCAGAGTGATACGTCCGCTGCAATCCACAATGGTGACCCCGTCCACCTGCCGAGTACTGAGTTTCATGCTCACTGAGACCCCTCCTTGGCGCCCGCGGATGAGCCGTGGACGCGCTTAATCAGTTTTATTTCGGTACCTGTCTGAGACGGGCGGATTTCCACCACGTCCATGAAAGAACGCATAAGAAAAATTCCGCGTCCTGAAGTCTTGAGAAGATTCTCCGGTGCCAGCGGATTGGGGATGCTACCCAGGTCGATGCCCCTGCCCTGATCCCGAATCGTGATCACCAGGCCTTCGGAGTTCTTTTCGAACGACAGCGTCACTTTCTTGTCCGGAGCGTAAGCATTACCGTGCAAGACCGCGTTGACTGCACCTTCGCGCACCGCCATTGAAATCTGCATCACTTCTTCTTCCCCAAAGCCGAGTTCTTTGGCGATGCGGGTCGCTGTTTCTTCCGCATGGTCAACGGTGTCCAACGTGGAATCGAAGGTAAAGGAGACTGGCTGCTCCATGGTGATCGCTTACGTGTTAGACCGCACCCGTTCCCTGAATTGACCCGTAGGGCTCGCCGCTGCCCGCAGGCGGTGAATGCGGTAGTTTGCCTGTCGAAGCGGGTGCTTGTCAACGAGTACCGCGAAGGCTGCGAAGGGTAGCGGGGCGCTTTGCGGGAGGTTGTTTCGTCCCTTCTCTGGGGCGTCATCTCGACGCCCCGCGCTTTCCCGAGCGGGCGAGGGATCTCGCGTGCAATGGCCGTCCTGGTCAAATACAGCGCTGCCAGCGGGCCGAGCCCACGGTCGCCCCTGCAAGCTTCGCTGCTACCGCCGGACCCGGTCAGCGGCGGCCAAGTATAATGCACGCCGTGACCCCGGCGCCGAAAGCGAGAGTCCGGCATTCGTGGAAGCGCGTGACGCTCGGAATCTTGCTGTGCGCCGTCGCCCTTGCGCTTTTCGCCTACGCTTCAGACTACGTGGTGTTTCGTCACCGCGTCGCCGGCAATCATCAGGCCTACGGTCAAGTCACGGTCACGCCCTACGACGCAGTCCAGCATAAAAACGGCAAGACCGAATTCCTTTTCGATCCGCCCCGGGCCGAGACCTGTGTTCATGCCTTGTTTCCGCATTCCGGCTACGTTCCTTGCTGGTATCTGCAGCGGCATACCGAGCCGCGCACCGATATCTGAATTGACCGCCGGTATTGAATCGAGGGGGCGGCGTAGTTTTTCAAGGGGCATCCATCAGGTTGTTGAAGGAACAGCGGTTGATCGGCGAGACTAGGCTAGAATAGCGTGCGGTCGACAAAATTTCTGACCCGCGAGGAAAACGATGGCACGTCCGCGGTCTGTTTTCGTGGTATTCGCCGCAGTTGTTCTGTCGAATGCGGCGCTGTCGCTGGGTGTGGCGCAAACCATGGCAGGCAGTTCGACGGCTCCCGATCCGCGGCTGCAGAAGGCCTACCGCTTTCAGCAGGGCGGTTGGACTTACGTTCACCTGGAGGGTTCACCCTCAGAGATAGGCTTCCAGCATGGCTATTTGCTGGCTGCGGAAATTGCGGACGCCCTCGAGGCCATCAAGCTCTTCGATACCCACGTCACCCAGCGTGACTGGGAATTCTTTCGCAAGACGGCGCGCGAAATGCTCTGGCCTCACATCGACGCCGAGTTTCAGCAGGAGCTGCAAGGGATCGCCGACGGCCTCAAGGCGCGCGACGTCGATCTGGACGTGTACGACATTGTCGCCTTGAACGCCTTCGAAGAAGTTCCCGACTATTACGTTCCGTGGCTCAACAAGCGCGAAAAGCAGGCCAAGGTGAAGCTGGCGGCTCCGGGAAACTGCAGCGCGTTTATCGCCACCGGGGCCTACACGAAAGATCACCAAATCGTGATTGCGCACAACAACTGGACCAGTTACTTGGCGGGCGAGCGCTGGGTGATGATTTTCGATATCGTGCCGCGCCACGGCCAGCGCATTCTGATGGACGGCTTTCCCGGAGTCATCACCAGCGACGACGATTTCGGTGTGAACGCGGCCGGGATCATGATCACCGAAACCACGATCACTCAATTCGAGGGCTGGGACCCGAACGGCAAGCCGGAGTTCGTACGCTCGCGCAAGGCGCTGCAGTATTCTCAGAGCATCGATGACTACGTGCGCATCATCAAAGAAGGCAACAACGGCGGATACGCCAATGACTGGCTCATCGGCGACCGCAAAACCGGTGAGATTGCGTATCTGGAATTGGGCCTGAGGAATACGCCTCTGTGGCGAACCAAGGATGGCTACTTCGTCAGCTCGAACTTTGCCCGCGACCCGAAGCTGATCAAAGAGGAGACCAGCGGCTTTGATCCCAACGATGCATCGTCATCGATGAATGCGCGGCATGTTCGCTGGGAAGAGTTGATGAAACAGGCGAAAGGCAGGATTGACGTGGATCTGGCTGAGCATTTTTTGTCCGACCACGTGGATAGCTTCGAGAAAGCTTCAACGGGTGCCGAAACGATACAGCCAAACGAACGTTCCCTCTGCGGCCATGCGGATCGCTCGCCGCGAGGCGTGAAGGAATGGGGGTGGGAGGGTTACAACCCCGGGGGCGCCGTGCAGGGTAAGGCGGCTGACAGCAAAATGGCCGCCGACATGAGCTTCGTGGCGCGTGCCGGGCATCCTTGCGGAGCGGATTTTCTGGCCGCCGACTTTCTCGAGCACCATCCCGAATATGCCTGGCAAAAGCCGCTGCTGCGCGATATGAAAGCAGGGCCGTGGACTAGTTTTAAGTCGGGGCAGAAAGGCGTGCAATAACGCAGCCGGGCTTCGCCCTGGCGGGACAGCCGAGGAGGCCGTTGGCAGATGAGTGTTCCGAGGTGCCGGAGACGATATGAAGGAAACTGTGCAGGAATACATCAAGCGCATTCGCGAGAAAACCGAAGGTAAGAAGCCTCTGCAGGTGCAGGCCACGACGGCCAGAAAACTTGAGCGCATGATCAAGGGTGTGCCCACGGCCAAGCTGCGCAGACGTCCCGCGCCGGAGCAGTGGTCGGTCGGTGAGATTCTGGCGCACCTTGCCGATGCGGAGATCGTCGGAGGTTTTCGCATGCGCCTCATTCTGGGCGCTCCTGGAACTCCCGTCGCGGCTTTTGATCAGGATCAATGGGTGACGAGCGGGCACTACGAAAAGCGCGATCCGCGGAAGTCCGTGGAGCAGTTTCGCGTGGTTCGGGAGGCGAATCTCGCGCTGCTTAAGTCACTGACGCCGGAGCAGTGGAAACACTACGGGATGCACGCCGAGCGTGGCCAGGAAACCATTGAACACATTGTCCGCATGTTTGCCGGGCACGACATCAATCATTTGCAGCAGATTGAGCGGATTCTGGCAGGGAACTAACCTCGACCTCGATTGCGGCCGCAGCAGCTCCGCCAAAAGCCGTCTTTACCTCGAAAGCCGGGCAGCTGTCGTGATCTCCGGCGATCGCTCCCAGCGGTCGTTGGCCGCGATCCTTTCGCCATTCCGTGGCGCAGAAAAAAATCTGATCGGTCGCTGCTGAAGATCCGCGTAGCGCCGGCGTTGAACTGTGCTACCTTCACGGCTACTTCCTGGTCTGAGACCTTCCGAAGCCGCGGGGGGAAGGGCAGTTTCCCATGACGACAAAGGTTTGCACGAACGTTAAGTGCTCCTGTTACGCGCAGTTGGTCTACACTGTGGCCATGCGCTGCGTGATTTGCCGGTGGGACCTGAAGTCCGCCAACCGAAATGCCGAACTGTCCGGCGCACGAATTGCAAACGGGCGGGCTCATGCCGAAGAAGCAATACCCAGGGAGGCCGGCGAAAGGCACGCCTCGGCATGAATGATTTGAGGTGCCCGCTCGAAGAACTATTGTCGATCCTCGAGTTTTAACGGTTGAAACACGAATGCGAGCGCCCGGCTATTCTCTTTCCCCCCAGAAAGTGACGCGACTTTAGCCGGGCGAGCGCACTCGCGACCGCTCGATGCTGCCTGGCTGGCCAAGGTTTGCGGACATCACGCTCGACCACCGAAGCTGCACTATTGTGGTTTCTGGGTCGTCGCCTTGCTGGTCTGGTCCAGATTCGTTGGGGATGAAACTCCGGCCTGGGTTTGCTTGTTCGGAGGGGCTTCGGTTCCCACCGGATAGATGACAATTTTCACCGAACCCCAGGCGGCGTCTCCATTGCTAGCGGTCTGCTTGCCCATTCCCAGAGTCTTAAGTTGACTGTCGTCAAAACCGAAATTCTCCACCAGATATTCGCGTACGACCATCGCTCTGGCTTCGGTCAGCACCAGATCTTTTTGCGTATCGCCTTCCATGCCTGCCGAGGCCACCACTACCGCAAAGCCAAAATTGTTATCTGTCAGAAATTGGCCGGCGTTATTGAGAGATTTCTGGTTCTTCAGCTTGGCCGAATCCTGCTTATCAAAGAGTTGCTTCGCGGAGTAGGTGAATTCCTTGGTTGCCGTGCCTTGGGGAAGCCGTTCGACCTCGTTTTTAGCCAGCTCGCCGGAATCTTCGTAGCCGCGCTTCTTGAAAAATCCGCGCATGAAGAAGTTGTGCTTCATGGCCTCCATATTCTCTTCGAAGTCGGTCACCCCCGCCTGGGCATGGACCATGGTGTCATTCATGGCGCTGGTCGTCTTTTCCAGGTTGTTATAGAGCTGTTTGTCATTCACCAGGGCTCCAACCGTTCCATCGCCGCGGTCGATTTTGGCGCTGATCGACTGCAAATTTGCCGCCGCCCCGGTGGCATTCTTGATGGCCTGCTGGCTGCTATCCATGATGCCACTCATCTTGTTCAGCAGATCTGACATTTCGAGTGGAGGCTGGCTTGCGAGCGTGTCGCCATCCTTTACCTCGGCCGAGTTTGGAGACCCAAAGGAAATCGCAAGATACTGGTTTCCCAATAGCCCCTCGGTTTCGATGGTGACGACGGAGTCTTGCTTGATGATCTCGTGGGTCGACCGCTCGAGATCCATCAACACGGTGACTTTCTCCCCGGGTTGGTGCGGCAACACGATGGTTCGCACCGTTCCCGTGTGGACCCCGCCCACGCGCACGTCGCCTCCCGAATCAAGGCCCTCCACATTGTCGAATTGTGCCTTCAAACGATAGGTGTTGCTGAAAAGAAATTGCTTGCCCCCAATGATGAATACCCCAGCCACCAGGATGGCCAGCGTAACCACAATGAAAGCCCCTAACCGCACTGCTCTGGACATAAACTCTCCTACGAGTGCTTTAGAAATTCTTTGACAAACCCGATTTCACTTTCCTGGAGTTCTTCAAAGTTTCCTTCGATCACAACGTTGCCCTGATCAAGCAGGGCCAGCCGGTTCGCAATGGTCTTGGCGCTGTGCAGGTCGTGAGTCACCACAATGGACGCCATGTGATGCTCTTCTTGAAGCTTCAGAACCAGATCGTCGATCTCTGCCGAGCTGATGGGGTCAAGCCCGGCGGTGGGTTCATCGAGGAGCAGAATGTCCGGTTCCAAGGCCAGTGCCCGGGCCAGCCCCACGCGCTTCTGCATGCCTCCCGAGATATCGGAGGGCATCTTCTGCATCGCGGCTTCCATGCCCACCTCGGCCAGCAACTGCCGGACCCGGTCGTCCTTCTCCGACTTCGCCATCTCTCTCTGATTGTGCTGCAGGGGGAAGGCGACGTTCTGCTCGACCGTCAGCGAATCGTAGAGGGCAGCATGCTGAAACAGAAAACCCATTTTTCTCCGGATCGCGCCCAGCTGGTCGAGCACCAAATGGCCGGTGTCCTGACCGTAGATGCTCACCGTTCCAGAGTCAGGCTTCTCCAGGCCGATGATGAGTCTCAGCAATACACTTTTCCCCGTGCCGCTACGCCCGAGCACCGCCAGAGTCTCTCCGCGCTTTACGGCGAGACTGACTCCGTCCAGTACCTTTTGACTTCCGAAAGACTTGTGCAAATCCTTCACAGCCACCGCGACGACCGCTGCGCCGTCCTCTTGCTCGCTGCCTCGCCGTTGGCTCGTTATTTGCTCGATTGTGTCCATCTCTGTATTCTCTCGGCCGTCTCGGATCGCGAACAACCTTTCCCCGAAGAAACCTTACGGGAAGAACAGGAGGATGATTTTCACCAGGACCACATCGGCCAAAATTACAAACAGGGAAGATAAGACCACCGAACTTGTGGCCGCGCGGCCCACGCCTGCCGCGCCTCCCTGGGTCCGCATCCCTTGAAAACAGGCAATCAGTCCGATGATCAATCCAAACACACAGGTCTTGAACGTGGGTGGCAGCAAGTCATTGAAATCGGCGCCCTTAAAACCGTTGTTGATGAACTGATGGAACGACAGCGGCTCCACCAGCGCTTGTGCCACCCAGCCCATGATGAGCCCGCATGCATCCCCAGCCAGGGTCAGCAAGGGCATCATCAAAATGCAAGCCAGAATGCGGGTGGCGGCCAGAAGCCGGTAGGGATTTACCGCCGAGGCCTCGATGGCGTCAATCTGCTCCGTCACCTTCATCGACGCCAACTCTGCGCCAATGCCGGCGCCCACTCTGCCACTGACGACCAGGCCGGTAATGATCGGGCCGGTCTCATGGATCACCGAGAAGACGATCGCGGCGGGAAGCAACGATTTTGCCCCGAATCGGGTCAGGCTGTAACGCGCTTCCATGGAGAGAACAACCCCGGTGGCGGCGCCCGCCAGGGCGACCAGCGGCAAAGACTTCGAGCCGATTTCATCCAGTTGTCGAAATAACTCCCGAAATTCAAACGGTGGAGTCACGGCCGCCCGCGCAACCTGCCAGAAAAATAAGCCGAGATCGCCAAACCACTCGAAGAACTGGGTGATCGGGTTCTTCCCAAACTCCGCTGCGGGCGGGGCGACCGAGACCGTCTGCTTCATCGGTCGAGACTCCACCGCGCTGATTTTTCCTTCCATCATTTTCCTGCCGTCATGGATTCGTTCCCGCGGCTGGCGCTCCGTGTGCGTTATTGAGATGCATTCGGGTCATCAAAGAGTGAGGGCCGCTGTAAAGAAATTCGAGGCCAAGGTTGGCGCCCACATAGCCCAGCAGGGCGTAATTGCCCATGCGCAGCGCGTCTTTGGCGTCGTAGCGACCCGGATACCAGGCATAAACCGCAGTCATGGTTCCGGCATAGGGAGCGATCAGCGCAGGGAAAGAAAAGACGCGACGGCCATCCTGGCCCCGTCGCCCGGTCAGAGTCGAGATAAATGCATGACGCAACCGGGGAAAGACGCCCCTGCACTCGCAGCGGTAATACAGCGTGTCTTCCCGGAAGGCTTCCGCCAGCGCGTAGCGCGTCGTAGTGCTCACCGCCGCGATGCCGAAGTCGGACCCTATGCGCTTGCCATAACCCTCCGCTCCCTGCTGCCACTCCGGCGGGGAGTTATACGCCTGCCCAATGCCGGCGGCGAAAGCAGCGCCGACGATCGGATAGGGGCCGAACGCGTCGAAGAAATAGTTGCGCAGTTTCTCTTTTTCCGTGGGACGCGTGTAGGTCAACGTCAACACGGATGGCGCAGCGACTGTGCTGGCCGTGGGGCCAGAAGGATCTGCTGCGTCCGCCATTGCTTGCACCTGCGCCAACAGCGGAACGGCCACACCGCCGGTAATCCCAAACAGCAGGATGGTTCGTAGGATCTTCATAGATACATTCTCCCGGGTTCAATCCAAGATTCAAGGTCCGGTTGCGCGGACAAAAACTCGATCGTTCTTCAAACCGTTAGCGGACAAGCGGCATGGTCGCACTGGCAGGCGATCTCGACCTCCTTCGCCCCCGCCTCCTTGCAAGCTTTGCTGCAGTATTTGTCCGCAGCTTGCGCAAAGCACCGGCAAGGCAAGTGCGCACACTTAACCTGCTGATTGGTCGTCATGATGATTCTCCTTTTTAAAGTTCGTCTTTCCGGCATCATTGAGTATGTAGCTCCACCCGATCACAAAGCTGGTCAAAAGTGATCGCTTACCCCGAGCAAATCTCTCCCCAAAGGTTCCGGACTAAGGTTCGGGACTGAAGTTCGCGAGCAAAGTTGCGGGAATGAGGCGGCGCAGAGGAATATGAGAGTTGGGCGCGCAGAACAACAAGGTTCGAACCGTGAACCGAGAACTGCCGCCCGCGAATGTCTGGCCGTAGAATTCGCGGGCGGTTTCCCGGTCTCAAATCCTGCCAAGAATCAGCAGAATGACAATAATGAAAAGGACCAGCCCCAGGCCCCCGGTAGGGGCATAGCCCCACTCCCGGCTATGCGGCCAGCGTGGCAGCGCTCCAATCAGCGCCAGCACGAGAATCACGATCAGTATGGTTCCAAGCATAATTGCTCCTTCCTGTGTGCCTGCGGCCCAAAGATGAGCCTTCTCTAACGACTGGCGGTCACGTTGCTACTGACGAGGATGTTCTTCAGCTTTGGGCTCTTCCTTCGCCGGATGCGGCGCAGGCTGAACCCGAGCTGCGGTTTCCGGATGCGGAGCAGGCTGGGTCCGGGCTGCGGCCTGAGGATGTGGTGCCGGTGCCGCCGGCTGCGCGTGAGCTGCGGTTTCAGGATGAGGAGCAGGCTGAGTCCGCGCCGCGGCTTGAGGATGCGGTGCAGGTTGGCGCGCTGCCGGCTGCGCATGAGCCGTTGCCGGGGGATGAGACGCGGGCTGAGCGTGAGCCGCCGCCGGCTTGGTCGACTCGGCAGGTTGACGAGCCGCGTTCGGCGTTGGCGCCTTGTTCTCGTTCGTGCTCGTAGCAGGTGCTTTGTTCTCTGCTGGTTTATTCTGGGCTGCCTTGTTCTCACTGCCTGCTGCCGCCGGCTTATTCCCGGCCGGCTTATTCTCAGCTGCCTTGCTTGGAGGGGCTTTGTAAGGTGCTCCCGCTTGCTTGGCTGCCACCACGCCTTGACCGCTGAATTCTCCCGGTTTCGCAGTTGCAGCAATGGCCGGCCGCCCCTGGTTCACACTCGCCAGAAGCGCGTGATTGGTGCTGGCGGCCTTCACATGCTGGGTTTGCAGCGCCGTCGGCTCCTTATGCGGTTCGTGAGCCGCGGCCTCTTCCGCGGCCGTCGCGTGTACCGTGGTTCCTCCGGCGCCGCCGTTATAGCTGACATGAGTTTCCGTGGTGTTGATTACGGTCTTGTTGTAAACGTTGTGAATGCTCGTAACGTTCACGTTGTTCACCGTGGTGTTGTAGTTGAAAGATCCATGATTCCAATATCCGCCCTCGTAGCCGGAGCCGCCGTAGCCGAAGCCATAGTTGACGCCGCCGTAGAACCCTACATGCTCGCCCCAATACCCGCCACTCCAGGCGTATGCTCCGCCGCTCCAACCCCAGTACCCCGGAGTCCACAGCAAGCCAGCTTCGGGAGGCATCACCCACGTGCCCGGAACCCAGAAGTACCCTTCATCCCCATTCGCCCAGTAGCCGGGCGTCCACAAATAGCCGTCGGCCGGCACCATCGGTTGGGTATAGATCGGAAGCGCGGGAGGCGCGATCGTGATCGACACGCCGAACTGCGCAAACAAAGCGGCCGGTATCGATAGAACCAGAATCGTTAGCACAAGCAAACGGAAGATACGCATTTTGCTCACCTTGCCCATCATCCTTCGATTGCCCGGTACTACATTGCTGCCACGGGCTGCGTGGAAAATGGGCGACTGCGTCAGACGTCATGAGGGAAGAATTCCACACAAAGACATTCGAGTCTGTGCACTTCGGCTCACTTTCTTGGGAATCTCTTTTCTGGGAATCTCGCCAAGAATCGGCAGGGAAGTGCTGGGGGGGGCAGCTTTATTTCGCCTCTCTCGTCAACGAACGTCGTAGGAATATCAGGATGCAGACGGCAAAACCATCAAGACGATGGAGCACCGTGCCGGGTGGGATCGGACATTCTCGGCTCCCAAGTCTGTCTCGCTGACCGCGCCGGTCGGCGGCGATGAGCGCCTCCGCGAAGCGCATCGCGAAAGCGTCCGCGTTGCCCTCGACCAGCTCGAACACTATACGCAAGCCCGGATCGGAGTGATCATCCGCCAGAGACGACAGGGAGGTTATCGCTGCCAAGTTTGAGCACGATACCGCCCGCCCCGTCGATGGCTACGTCGCGCCACAACTGCACCCACACTGTGCCGTTCTCCGTTGTCATCGGCAATGCCGATATGCATCTCAAGAACTGGTCGCTCCTCTATCCCGACCGGCGTAAGCCGGTCCTGTCGCCGGGATACGATTTTGTGGCGACGCTTCCTTATATTCCCAACGACAAGCTTGCCCTGAGCTTCGGCGGCAGCCGCAGCCTGTCCGAAATCACGTCCGGCCAGCACGCTGTGGAAGATCGCCGTCGAGACGGCGGAGCGCGCCGCCGCCGCGTGGAAGGGCCTCGAACAGGCGGACCTTCTGCCAAAGGATCTGCGCGCCTCAATCGACAAGCAGATTCTCGCGGTCGCCGCCACAGTAAAATGACCCTGCATCGCGCCCGGCTGGATGGTCTTGACTCACGGCCGATCCGCCAGCTGTTCTCTCGGGCCCACATAAAATCAATCCAATCGGAGATGCGGTGTGCCGGCTGTGTGCCCAACGATTTGATGCGCTTGTGCCTTGGACTGTGCCGGGCGTCTTTGGTTCGCTTCGCGCCCGTGTCCGCTCTTTCGGTGTGAGACCGATCCGGAGCCGGAGCGCGACGCTATGGATGGCCGTGAGCATGAAGGACGGTGGGAAGACCATCTTCCCCTTTTTGAGATCGGCAAGGCGTGCAAAATATGCGATTCTATCGTATATTTTGCATATGTGGATTCCGCGCTCGGTTGAACCCCGCCTGCAACGATCCGCGAAGACTCGGCCAGTAGTCGTGCTGACCGGAGCCAGACAGACCGGTAAGACCTCCACTTTTCTGCGCCTGTTTCCGAAACATGCGTTTGTATCCCTCGACCTCCCCAACGAGGCTGAGCAGGCCGAAAAGGAACCGGGTGCTTTTCTCCAACGTCATCCGCCGCCCGTCCTCATCGATGAGGTCCAATATGCGCCCGGTTTGTTCCGGCACCTCAAGGTGGCCGTAGATGCCCACCGTACACGCAACGGACAATTCCTGCTGACTGGTTCGCAGAAGTTCACCCTGATGAAGAACGTTTCCGAATCGCTCGCAGGCAGAGCGGATATCGTGGAACTTGAAACCCTTTCTTTTGCCGAGATTCTAGCAGCGTTGCCGCAAACCGGGGTCGAGAGGGCCATCGTGCGCGGCGGTTTCCCAGAACTGTACGCCAATCTAGACATCGACCCCATCGCTTTTTACAACTCCTATCTCGCTACCTATCTCGAACGGGACGTGCGCTCCTTGACCAATGTCGGCAGCCTGCGCGACTTCGAGAGGTTTCTGCGTGCCTGCGCGCTCCGTTCCGCAAATCTGTTGAACAAAGCAGATCTGGCGCGCGATGTTGGCATTGCCCCTTCGACGGCGAATCATTGGCTGTCCATGCTGGAAGCCTCCGGTCAGATTCGACTCCTTGAGCCGTGGTTCTCGAATCGGACCAAGTCGATCGTCAAGAGCCCAAAACTCTACCTCGCTGACACTGGCCTGCTTTGCGCGCTGCTGAACATTCGGTCCGAGGAAGCCCTCCGGCAGTCACCGGCGGCCGGCGCAGTCTGGGAGACGTTTGTCTTCGCCCAGCTTCGGGAGCGCGAACGCCGCGGAGGGCGCACGGGCAGCCTCTTCTTCTGGCGCGACCGAACCCGCGAGGTAGACTTTGTGGTGGATACGGGCGGACGCCTGGAACTGTTCGAAGCGAAGTGGACGGAACTGCCGGATGTCGGCGATACGGTGAATCTCGACTTTGTACGCAATGCGGTGGGTAAATCGCGAACGGGTGGTGGTGCTATCGTCTGCCGCACACCAAACAGCTTTCCGGTTGCGAATGGATTTCGGGCGCTACCCGTGACTGAACTCAGATGAATTTGCCCTGATGGTGTCACAGCAAAATCTGACATCCCCCGGATGGCTGAATAATAAGCCGAGGCGCAAAGGCCAGTGTCAATCCGCTCCGCCGTGAATCAGGCAGAAGCAGCAATCGCAATCGCCACCTCTCTCCATCGGTAAACAATAGCCCACTTACGATGACTCATCCTGCCGCAGCGAGCCGGAAAAGCGGGAATGCCGGTCGACATGGCGTTCCCGCTCAGGTAACAGCGGCAGATCTTGAAGCATGCTAGCGTCCGGAGAATGCTGTAGGGCAGAAAGAAAACGTGGCCAGGAAACGAGGGGGACCAACCCTGATAGAAATGAGATTGACATGACCGTCCTAGCCCTAAGGATGAATGAGAGAAATGGGGATTCCTTAACGCGACAACTCTCTAACCAGGGAAGGATCTGGAACGGGTCTCCTGATTGGATGTTCAAGCGAAGGTGAACGCTTGGTCAGACCCGTTCCTGGCTGCGAATCCGGCATTCGACCGTGCTCCACAACGAAGCGTCGAAACTCTTTTGGCGTCATGTGGCGCGCTTCCCGAAAGCGCCGGTTGAAGTTGGACAGATTGGAAAATCCCGTTTCTGATGCGATCACGCTGATCGGCCGCTCTGTTTCCACAAGCAGCATGCACGCCCGCCCGATCCGTAACCTGCTTAGATAGTCGCTGAAATTCTCTCCGATATGGCGCACGAACAGTCGATGCAGTGATCGCGCCGACAAGTTCGCCAACTTGCAAAGCTCGTCGAGTCGAATCGGATGATCGAAGTTCTGATGCAAACGTTCGAGCACACGAGTAAGTTGTCGGGATTCGCTCGACGACTCCGGCTTGGTTGCTGTTTGGGTCGCGAGCGGCAGTGCCTCGGTGTCTGCTAATTCGCATAACAGCTCCTGTGCCGCGTGCAGCCGTTTCAGCGGTGACTCGGAAAGCAACTCAGGCAGGCGCGATTCCATCTTGGCTGCCGCCCTCACTGGAAAACTAAGGCCTCGGCCAGATCGATTGATCAGCTTGCGCAGGGGAGCGATCTCACGACACGCATCCGCGGCTTTGAGCGCCCATTCTCTTGTGAACCAGACGACGACAGCTGTGTGCGGAAGGGACTCATCGATGGCCGCCGTCGACGCCCAGGTGTGGGGCATATCGGAGGGCACTAGAACCAGGTCCTGCGCGTCGTAATGGGCAATGTGATCGGCGGTGAAACGCCAGCCGCGGCTATTCAGCGTTAGCGTCAGCTCAAACACCGCATGGTGGTGCCACTCAAAGGGAATGGAGGGTACCTGACGGTGATAGATACGAATCGAGCAGCCCTTGGGAAAAGTTACGTGTTCAAACTGGCATCTCATCTCGATCTCCCCAATTCAGACATCGCAGGCGCATTCAGTGTCCGAATAGTATCAATAATTGACCTTTCCGGGTCACTCCGTATTTTCGTAACCCGGTAGACTCGCTCGGTCGGCGCTCAAATGAGCTACGGCTCAGGTCTAGCGAACCCCAGCCGGCAATACGAGGATTCAAGCCATGTCCTTGGTTATCGAAAATCTGCCTGAGGCTATTCGTAGCTCGAAGGCAAGTCTGCGGAAGGCACTCCCAAACCATTCCGAGGTCTTCCACGAGGTCGAAGCTGAGATGCGGCGCAAGATAGCGCAAATCGTAAAAGAACGCGAGGCGGGCGAGTCCGTGATTCCCATCCTGCAATACGACGAGATCGTCAGCGGAGCCGTGACCCCAAAAGCCACCGCTGCAATAAGAGAGCGTGGTGCCTGCGTCATTCGCGACGTTTTTCCAGCCCAACAAGTTCGCGAGTGGGATGACGAGATCGGTAAATATGTCGAGGTAAACGGCTTGGATGAAAAACTGATGCATCGCGCTGAGGACAAGTATTTCGGCACGCTGGCCTCCGCCAAGCCACAAATCTATGGAATTTACTGGTCCCGTCCTCAGGTTATGGCCCGCCAGTCTGAGTCGCTCACTCGCACCCGCGTCTTTCTGAACAAACTGTGGAAGTCTGAGAGCGAGGGCCGCGTACACTTTGACCCGGAACTGACACCGGTGTATGCCGACCGCATTCGCCGCCGTCCTCCGGGTTCCGCATCGCTAGGACTTTCGCCGCATGTCGACGGCGGATCGGTTGAGCGCTGGCTTGATGAAAACTTTCGCAAGGTCTACCGACATGTCTTCTCTGGTAATTGGCGGGAATACGATGCGTTCGATGCAGCCTATCGTCCGGACGTGCAGGAGATTCCCTCTCCGGCTGTTTGCTCAATGTTCCGTACATTCCAGGGTTGGACCGCGCTTACCCGGCAGGGCAAGGGAGACGGCACCCTGCAGTTGATTCCCATTGCCAACTCCATGATGTATATGCTGCTGCGTTCGCTCCAGGATGATGTAGCTGAAGATGACTTGTGCGGCGCAGAGCCGGGACGTGCGCTGTCTGTTCACCCCACATGGCACACGGCCCTGGCTAACGGACTTACGTCGATTCCGTTGATGCAACCGGGCGATGCGGTGTTCTGGCATTCAGACGTAGTGCATTCGGTTGAGGATGCGCACAATGGCGATGGCTACAGCAGCGTCATGTATATTGGCGGAACCGTCGGATGCGCGAAGAACACGGCGTATCTTCCCGGGCAATGCGCTTCCTTCCTCGCGGGCAAGACACCCCCTGATTTCCCTGCCGACAACTTCGAAGTCGATTTTGTTGGCCGTGGCACTGCGGCGGACTTGACACCTCTTGGCAAGCGTCAGCTCGGGCTCTCGTAACGGAATGAAGTCCTGTTGGCATCGATCACCGCCGTCCCCTATAGGCATTTCCCGGTACAGGACGACAAGGCTCCGTCTCTTCACAGACGAGCGGGAGGTACTGGTTCGGGACATGGCTTATCAATTTGTCGGTATCGCCGTATTTGTGTGGCTTCAGGAAACGAGGACGCTTGGCATTCAACGCGCAACAGGTAGCGGGGTCTGGAACGGAGAACGAGCTGCGCTCTGTAACCGATGGCCGAGCGATGACGGTGGCCATGATCCTGTTCTTCATGGTGGGATTTCTCACATGCCTGAACGACATCATCACCCCGCATCTGAAGAGTATCTTCGAGTTGAATTATATGCAGGCGATGCTGGTACAGTTCGCCTTCTTCTCGTCGTACTTTGTGTTTTCATATCCGGGCGGGCGCTGCGTCGACTGGCTTGGGTATAAAAAGACGATGGTTCTTGGGTTGATGACCATGGCTGCAGGCGCGGCCGGTTTTATTCCTGCTTCTTACCTCGCCAGCTTTCCGGTCTTTCTTGGCGCGCTGATCTTGCTTGCCGCTGGCATGACAACCGTACAGGTTGCGGCCAACCCTTACGTCACCATCATCGGACCTAGCTCCACAGCGTCCAGTCGTTTAAACCTCGCCCAGGCGTTTAATTCTGTGGGAACCTTCATTGCTCCCTTCGTGGGTGGAATGTTTATCCTGAGAGGAGCACCGCAGATCGCGTCAGCGCTGCTCCACTCAATGACTGCCGTCGCGCAGCAAGCCTACCGCCAGGCTCAGGCTTCTTCCGTTCGCTTACCGTATGCCGGAATGGCACTTCTGCTGGCTTTACTCGCGACCGCGCTCGGACTCTTACGCCTCGGGCCAAGTTCAGGGCGCGCATTGCCGGTCCAACACTCAAGGACGGGAGTGCTGACTCGGATCACTCGACAAGAAATCTGGCACCACCCCTGGTTGCTTTGCGGCGCACTAGGCATTTTCACTTATGTAGGCGCGGAGGTAACGATTGGCAGCCTGCTCGTCAACTACATGGGGCTTCCGCAGGTTGCGGGACTGAGAGAACAGACCGCAGCGAACTACTTGACGTTCTATTGGGGCGGAGCAATGATCGGTCGCTTCATTGGCTCGGCGATCTTACAGCGTGTCAAGACAGGCCTACTGTTGTGCATTGTCGGGGTCGGGGCCTCCGCCCTCGTCTTGACCTCGATTCTGAGCAGCGGCAGGTTGGCGATGGACACGATGCTGGGTGTCGGCTTTTTCAACTCGATCATGTTCCCGTCCATATTCACTTTGGGGATCCAAGATCTCGGTTCCCTGACAAGCAAAGGTTCGAGCCTAATGATCGCGTCCATCGTTGGCGGTGCTCTTATTCCGCTCGGGACAGGAAGGTTAGCCGATCGCATAGGGCTTCAGGCGTCTCTCATCGTGACTGTCATTTGCTACGCTTATATCGCTGTGTTCGGGGCCGCCGCGATTCGCCGCCGGGTGCTCACACAAGTGCCGCCGGAAATCCCTCCTGCGTAGGACCCTGGGCGTGAGCCGATCCTGCGGAATCGTGCGGTTGTCAGGGAAAGGCATCCCCGTCGGGGGAGCGATTGGTTGTATCAGGCTCTCACTGAAATCGCCTTCGCGCTCGAGCGCTGTAGGAGCAACGGTAATCACCGGTCCGGAATTCTCCACAATTCCCCTCCACTCCTGGGACCAGAAGAAGATGCGGTCTTTCTTGAGAGGGCCGCCTACGTCGTAACCGAAATCGTTCTGGCGGTCATCCGGAGAGATGGTGGAGAAATGATTCTCGGCGTTGAATATGTTGTTGCGAAAGAATTCAAAGACGTCGCCATGGAATGTGTTGGTGCCGGAATGGGTAACGAGATTGGCCCGGGCGCCCGCCGAACGCCCGGCGGTAGCCGTGTCGTCTGTGCCGCGATCATGCCTGCTAAGAAAAGAATCGCTGCAACCAGCGTCGAACAAGACAAACTTCACCTAAATTCGTTGTTGCTCATGATCTGTCTGTTTTCCTCGCCTCGGCGTAAGAACCGCTCTTAGGGCAGGGCGGCCTCCACCTCCTCGAGCACCCATTTGTCGGGCGCCTCCAGATGGCAGTCGTATCCGTAAAACCGGTCATTGAATATGTGCTGGAAAAGGCACGCGCGTTGGCCGCGCATCACTGGATTTCCCGCCACGGGCTGGAAGTCGCCGTCTGGCGAGTCACTGGCGAATACTTTGACCTGCCACTCGCCCTCGGGATCGGTGGTGTAGCGGTGGGGATACACTTCGGTTGCCAAGTAGTAGATCCCCGTTCTCTTCCCCTGAACATTCGCGCCGTTCTTCGCATACAGCAAGGTAGGAGCGGCGACCGTGTCCGTAGTCGTAATGAGGATCTTCTCTGGGGCTCTATCGAGGTCTTGGACGGTGATCGCGCGCTTGCTGATGATTTCGAAGTGGTCCCGATCGTTGCCACGATAAAATGTCAGGTAGAAACGCCGGGAGAGCGGATCGCGGAAAAGACTTGGATTTTGGTTGCGCTGGTTGGGAACACCCTGGACCAGCACTTTCTCTTCCTTCAGATGGATGCCATCTTGCGATGAAGCCAAGACGATGTGGCTGCTGGGCGTGTCATATTCTCGAGTGATGGCGAAATAGAGCGTGTCTTTGTGCTTCGAGTCCGCGTTGGCGAGAACAGAAGGCCAGCGAGCGTTTGTCCACAGAGGATTCTTTTCATACTTGGTCCAGTGGACCAGATCATTGCTTCGGGCAAGGCCAATTCCCCTTCCTTCGTTCAACCCGTACCAGCCCCAATAGCGGAATCCACCCCGCTTGAGTTCGAGAACGCTCAGCGTGTGGGGACGCTGGTCACCCTCCCACGGCTGCGCCTCGGACATAACCTGCCGCGGTTCCGTCAATTTTAGATAGGGAATCGAGTCGGCTTGGCCCGTCTCCGCTTTTGTCTGCCCGGTGACGTAGCCGGTCACGATCAGAACTAAAAGTGCTTGATAAAAAGTTTGATGCAATGCCTTCATGAGCGCTCCTTTACCAAGAGCCTTTAGCCGGCCTGAGTTTCCGCCTTCCGGAAACTGACGGTTGCGTTGGTGATGAGCGGCTTGGCCCAAAAGCCAACACTCAGAACGCAGGCGAACGTGACATAAAGGAAGGCAACACCCGCTCGCAGTCCGAAATGATCTCCAATACGCCCAATGATTACCGGTACGATGGCCCCACCCATGATTCCAGTGCTCAAAATCCCGGCGAAGGAACCGTGGTGCTCGGAAACCGAATTGAGCGCGAGCGAAACCAGGACAGGCCACATCACCGATGCGAAAAGACCAATCCCTGGAAAAGCAATGACCGAGACTTTGGCGGGGCCGAACAAGGCGGCGGTCAAACACAAAAGTGCTCCCAGACAAGTGCCGATCAGGACGTAGCGGCTGTCGAAGATCTTCAGAAGCAACATGCCGATAAAGCAGCCCGCCGTGAGCAGACCCCAGAACCATGAGACTGCGGCTGCGCCAGTCGTGTGCGGATCGTAGCCGTGGTATTGGGAAAGGAACTTGGAGATCCAATCGGCCGTCCCCTGCTCTGAGCCGACGTAGGCAAAAACGCAAAGGAAAAACGCCCAGACCATTGGCTTGCGAAAGAGGCTGCCGTAGGTCCCGAGCGAACCGGCCTGTTCGTCGGCGGTAAGCTCCACGCGGGGAAAGCGGCTGAAGAAGAGGACCGCGACCATCGCCAGGGTGAAGACAGAGAAAATCCAATACATGGAAGCCCAGGGAAGGGCCGGAGGAGTGAGCCTGGCCAAGACGTCGAGCAGCCAATTTCTGCTGCCCTGCTCGTTGCCCAGGTTCAGGACCAAATACGAATACATGTATGGACTTAGAAAAGAGGCGCTGCCGAAGACGAGTTGGGCAAAAGCAGAATTAAACGCGAAATGCTCTTCGCCCCCGGAAACCCGCAACAGCGGATTGATCGCAGTCTGCAGCGTGGCCATTCCCGACCCCATCACGAATAGCGAGAAAACCGCCACCCGAAAGGTTGGGTGAAACGCAAAACTGAGCGATCCCGCCGTACCCGCCAGGAACGCCACGATCATGACCGGCTTCTCGCCAAAGCGTTCCACAAGAAAACCAGCGGGAATTGACATCACTCCATAAGCGATAAAGAAGGAGAAAGGCAAGAAAGCGGCAGCGGCCAGGCTTACGCTGAAGCTATTGATAATGTCGGGTACGATCGGGCCGAGAATGTTGGTGAGCAGTGACATCACAAAAAACGTCAGGAATACGATGGCCACCATGTATCGGTTTCTGGGCGTGGACCGTGACATCATTGGCTATTCCTTGGTGGTAACTTTTGAGGCCAGTTCAAAACGGCCTGGTTCACGTCCCGCTTGCGCAGCCAGAGCCAAAGTAACCATCTGCACCGGCAGGATCTCGAGGATCGAATGTATGAACCGCGGTGCGGAAGGCAGTGTGCAGGACGGAGACGCCGCGCTTTCGCTTACCAACTCGGCCCCGCCCCGTTCTGCCCGAACATCCTCGAAAAGGCGCTGGTTGAGATCGCGAGTCTTATGTTCACCGGCAAAGACGAGGACGAAAGTCTCGTCGCTCAGCATTTCAAACGGGCCATGGCGAAACGCTGCACTGCTCATGCCTTCCGCGTAGAAATGGTCCGACTCTTTAACGATGAGAGCGCCGGTTCCGACCGCGGCCAGCGAGGCTCCTCGGCCAACCAGAAACAGATGTCGGGTGCCTTGAAGCATTTGCGCCAGGTCGTGCACATGTTCTTTCCAGTGGCCCAAGTAATCTCGAACCGCTGAGCCGGCGGTTTCAAGTTCCTGCCGGGTGCGCTGCAGATCACGCTTGCACACGACCGCACCAAACCATTGCAAAGCCATCAGAGCGGTGACGTAGGTCTTACAGGAAACCGAAAACTCTTGGCCTGCCTGGCTGAGGATCGTAGCGTCAGCTCGCTCCGCCAAGGGACTGCCGGGTGTATTGGTTATGGCAATGACGGATGACTTGCCCCGATTCATCTCCAGCAGACGAACAACTTCGGCGCTCTGCCCGGATTGAGAAACCGCGACGATCAATGTTTTGGGATCGAAAAGGCGGCTTCGGTAGTGCAAGAGTTCTGAAGTCTCCACCATCATCGCGGTGAAACCGTGGTTGACCAGCTCGATGTTGAGGGGATGGAGGGCGTGGAAAGAAGAGCCCATGCCGGTGAGGACAACCGTCTTGAACTTGCCTTCCTGGAGGCGGCCTGCGAGCTGATGGAGAGTCTTCGGAACCGCAAGCCCAGCTAGCGTTTCGTCGAGCGCGCGGGGTTGATCGAGGATATCGCGAAGATAGGCGCCTTCGATGACGGAGGAATCAAATGGCACGAGTCCCCACCTCCGAGTCGAAGCGCTGGTACCAGACTCTGGCAGCTCCGATCAAGTTTGAGTCTTCGCCCAGCGAGGCCAGGGCTAATTCAGTCTTTTCGTAGGGGACGAAGCGGCAACTGGCCGCAATGACCTTCCGAACGTCCTCCAGAAACAGGACTGCGCTCTTCATCACGCCGCCGCCGAGCACGATGACTTCTGGAACAAACATCGAAACCAGATTGGCGAGGCCGAGACCAAGGTAGCGGCTTTCGCGCTCGACGGCACGCTTCGCCCAAGCCTCACCTTGCTGAGCCAGTTCGCAAATTTTCTTGGCCGTGAGTCCATCACGGTGAGAATAGTCAGCTGGTGCATTGCTCTCGATCCATGTAACCATGGCCGGACCTGCCGCCAGAGACTCCCAACAGCCGCTGAAGCCACACAAACAGAGGGGACCGGAAGGATCGATGACATGGTGGCCAATTTCCGGATGAGACTGATCCACGCCACGGTAGACGTGGCCGTCGAGAATGAGTCCCGCCCCGATGCCGGTTCCGACCGTCACATAGATCAGCCCCTTCTTGTTCCTGCCGGCGCCCCAACCTGCTTCTCCCAGAGCCGCGGCATCAGCATCGTTCTCCATGGCCGCCCTCACTTGAAAGATCCGGCTCAGCTCTCGGACTGGATTCTCTCCTTTCCAGTGAGGAAAGAAGTTGACATCGCCGATCTCGCCCGTCAGTGGATAGACCGGTCCGGTCGATCCAATTCCAATCCCGGAGATGGTTGCGTTTGCGGTCTGGGCGGTCGCTCTGAGCATCTCGACGATGCGCCGTAACGCTTCGGGATAACCGCGATCAGCGTCCGTAGGGCATTCCAGGCGCGCCCAGACCTTGCCATCGCGGTCAATCATCCCGACCGCGATCTTGGTTCCGCCAATATCCACCGCTGCAATCAACCGCTTCTCCTATTCCTCGTGCTTGACTTCCGGTTACTTCCACTCGAACACTTCACCCTCATAAGCTCCGATATCGACCTTGAAGGCGCCGCCGGCAATTTGGAGTGGGGTCGATCCTTGCGGCGTAATTCTAGTGACGGAATGCAATGGTCCGGCCGCAGTAATGGTTACGCTTTGCGGTTCCAAACCGTGGTTGGTTACGATCGCGTACCCGCGAGTCCTGCCGTTCAAGGCGCAGACCTCAACCGAAGACTGGTCGCTGTGGAACAGTGGTTTGACCCCAGACCATTCGCGAAATGCTTCGTAGATTCGATGCGTCGTCTCGGGCCTGTCAAAGGCCGCTGGCAGATTTGCGAGATAGTTCTCCAAAGGATATGCACTCAGCAGCGTCTTGCCCGAACCTACAGTGTTGCTAACCAAGGCGGGCCTGCCGTCCTGGTCAACCGCGATGACCGTACCGCCCTTGACCTCGAGAATCGCACCCCATGAACGCGGTGTCGCAGAAGGCAACGAATAATGAAAGGTGTCGCCCACTTTCAGGCCACCGAACGGGGTGACTACCTTCAAAGTGATCTCGTCTTTCGGGTTGGCATCGACCATCCTGGCTCCAAACAGCGACTCCATCTCCGGTATCGCAGCGTCGGCAGCAACCGACGCGTAGAGCGAGCCTCCTTTCGCGACATATTGTTTTGCTTTTTCCCAGAAGTCCGAGTGCATATGGACCAGAAAACTATCGGTGCTGGTCAATGGGGAGGGTATCAGCACCATCGGGCGCGTCTGCCAATCGGCGTACTCCCTTGGGAAATCTGCCTTCATGCCGGCGCGCCGCGCCAGCACGAAAGATGATAACCACGAACCGGTGATCCAGAGGTTTTCTTCGCTAAAAGTCGGCTGCGATTGTCCCGCTACATTGGCGCCTTCATCCGTCGTGGTGTAAGGAACAACTTCCGGCCCGGTCAAGCCAAAGCGAGAGAAGTCACCATGCGGCTTTGACCACTCGTCGGGAACGATGATCCCGGCCTCGGCTGGCGCGGGCTCAATTCCGCTGAGATCCAGCCGGCCTACCGTGTCCTCAAACTCCTTAAACATTTTTGCCGAAGGCCGATCTTTACCCTCCCAGGTGGTCAGGCCAAATTGGGTTTCATGAGGAGAGCGGAGGTAGGGGACTTTGTGGAACTGTTCCGGCGCGGCATCGGTGTAGCACCAGAGAAGGAATCCGTTTGCTCCGGCGCCCAGGCCGGAGTAAAGGCTGGCGCGCAAGAACTTCGCGATTTGGTCGGGATCGTATTGGGCCGACGAAGCCCCGATTTCCTGCACCATGACCGGACGGCCAGCGCCGCCGGACAGCGCGGTCTCAAAAGCCGATCCGTAGGTACCGCGCTCGGAAAGCATGGCGTCGGGGAAAAGCTTCGGGGAATAAATGGAATAAGGGTGAACACTAAAGAAATCGACTTCTTCGCGGAGATTATCGGGGCGGAACGGACCGCGCCCTACATCCTCCATGCTGGTCCCGACCACGATCGGGTGCAGCGAATCGTGGCGCCGGATCGACCAGGAAAGCAGCCGCGTCCAGTTGATCGCCATTGCGTCTGTCGTGCTATCGGGCACAATCCAAAACGGGGGTTCGTCGGTCAAATCCCAGCCGAGAATTGCAGTTTCTTTTCCATAGCGACGCGCCAGCTCGGCTACGTGGTCGGTCTCGATGCGCAGCATGTCGGGGTCGGAATGAGGATGTCGGCCCTGACGGTAGGAGACGTCCCAATACGCTTCACCCACCTCCCCGCCGATCAAGAGGCTGGGATGCAGATAGATTTGATAGCGGTGAGCCAGCGAAACCAGGAAATCCAGCGCGCGAAATGCTTCGGGATTGTAGTCGCCGGGGCGGGGTTCGATCCAAGCCCAAACCAAGTCCAGACGAATGGTGTTGAAGCCAAGTTCGTGCATACGCGCGAAATCGGCCTCGATCGCGTTCGCATCCCATTCGGTGGGCCATTGCATGGCCGCCTTCGCCGGCACCCAGTTGGCGCCCATAGGGATAAAACGATGGCCATCGTGTGAGAAGTAATTGCCGTCCAGATGCACAGCGGACAGTTCGGTTCCGCCGGAATTGCCGGTGGCTGAGACGGGTTGCGTCGATTTTGCCTGCTTAGCCTTGTCTTCCGCGATGGTCACCTGGGTGCACACACAAACCACCATCAGCACAACCGGCAGCAGACGCTTGGGAAACCATCTCGTATTGTTGGCCATGTTCATCACGCATTCTGCTTGAGGGTGAAGCAACTCTCGGCATCAATTCTAGAACGTGAACTTGAGCGCCAGTTGAATCTCCCGCGAAGCATGTACCGTGCTGGTGATCGACCCGGCAAGGCTGGGAACCAACGGTGCGGTAGAACTGGCCGGCGCGCCCGTCTGATCCACGGCGGCGTAGGGGAGCGAGAATTCGGCAGTGTTGAACAAGTTGAAGGCTTCCACGCGAAACTGCAACTTCGACCTCTCGGTGAGGCTGAAATTCTTGAACAACGAAGCGTCCACGTTGTACTCTGCCGGACCGCGCAGAGAACCGCGCCGGGCATCGCCGTACTCATGCGAAAAAGTTTGTCCCGGAGCAAGTGGCGGAATGGTGAAAGCCGCAGGATTGTACCAGCACTCAATCGTCTGACGGTTCGACGGGCACCCCACGCTGGCAGCACTCGAAAAATCGTAAGGATTCCCTATGAGATCTGGCCGCGGTGCGCCTGAATCCGTGTTGGTGTAATCGTTTGAAAGCAGCGGCGTAAAGGCCTCTCCAGAGTGGATGGCGACGATCCCGTTCAGTTGCCAGCCCTCGGTCAGCCAGTGGACCCGTCCCGCACCGTTCCAAAACCGCTGTTTTGGCCCGAGGGGGAGGATGTAGGACCAGGCAGAAGAAAACTGATGGCGATAATCGGGAGCGTTATCGCCGCGCTCCGCCTTCAGGTTGTAGGTGTCTTGCGGCTCAAGATATTCGTTTTCCTCCGTCTGCCCAATCGTGTGTTGCCAGGTGTAGGAGTTCAGCATGCTCCAGTTGTCCGAAAATCTCTTCTCGAACTTGACCTGCAATCCGTGGGAAATTGACCATGCGCCATCGGCGAGGGTGCGGATCTCGCCGACATTGGGCACCGTGTTGTAGTACAGCCGGCCATAATTGGTCGGGGCGCCGGTGGCACAAGAAGGGTCGGCGGGAGTTGGACAGGATTCAAAGTTAGTGTCCAAGGGCTGGGTCGGCTGATTGCGATTGCTCAGAAACGCAAGCTTGACACCGCGCGTACCGACGTAAGCAACCTGGAGCGCCATGCTCGGGGAGAGGGCTCGCTCCAGGTTCAAATTCCACTCTTCAATGTAAGTGGTGCGGTTGTTGAAGAAAGCCGCGCTGGCCCGTCCCGCGGGGTCCGACACCGTGGCATAGACGGGAGCGGGGTAACCGGTCGAAATTCGCAGCGTGGGCGTCGCCGTGGCTGCCGGGAAATAGGTCTGGCTGAAGATCAGGCCGGTAGGGTTATAAGCCAATTCAGCGTCGTTCTGATCGGCCTGAACATCATAGAAAATGCCAAATCCTCCCCGCACTACGGTCTTCGCATTCCATGGCGTCCAGGCAAATCCAACCCGTGGAGCGAAGTTGTTGTAATCCGTCTTGACATTGCCCGAAGCGCTGACGCCCGGCATCTGCGGCGATATAAATCGTCCGGTTGCAAAATCAAAATTGGCCAGGCGATTTTCCTGTTCAACCGACGGAGTAAACAGATCGTAGCGCAGGCCAAGGTTCAGCGTCAGTTTGGGAGTGGCGCGGAAATCATCCATGAGGTACGCGCTGAATTCCGTCCAGCGCATCCCGAAAGATCCCTTTTGGCCGTCACGGCTGGCCGTGTCTGGATAACCCATCAGGAAGCTCGCCAGCGCGCTTCCTCCGGTATCCGTCGACAGGTCAGAGGTGAACAATTCGTTAAAAGCCATATCGCCACGCGCATTCTGGGTCTGGAAAAATCCGTGCAGCCGACGGCGCACATCAACGCCGGATTTCAACGAATGGCGACCGCGTACGTAGGTGAAGGCATCCACATATTGGTAATTGTTCTCATTCAGGAACTCCGGAAACCAATCCGTACTTCCGAGTGGGCTCAGACTGGAGAACTGGAGATTGGGCAAGCCTCCGGTCGCCAATGCGTTGTCGGGGTTAAAAATGCCAGGGATGTTGAATTCCTGCGAAAGCGGCTGGCCGGCAAAATTCTGCACGGCTCGCACTACGTAGCGGGAGTAGCCGATCTTGAGTTCGTTGATTTTGTTGGATGAGAAGGTATGCACATCGCTAATTCCGGCTGCTCTCGCCAAATTTGTGATGTTACCGGTAAAGTTTCCCCCTCCGGCCTCGCCGGGAAAAGGATCAGGCGCAAAAGCTTGCACGTTGTTGAAGCTGAAGGTTAGAGAGAGACTGTCTTTGCTGGTGAGCTGATGATCTCCTCGAATGTCAAATGAATCCTGATTGTTGCGGGCCACCGGGTTCGATAAATAGTTGCCAGCGGCAAGCGAGCGATTGGGATTGGGAAACAGCCCCACCAGTTGAAGCGCGGCCGGATCCAAGCACGCGCCGTCGGTTGCGCCGCTGCACGGTGGAATCAGGTTGCCTCGAATCGGTGTGCGAAGAGTCACATTGGTTACGCCATCCGAGCAGGTGTAGCTCCGGCTCGTGAAAGGATCAAAGATGGTTCCAGTATCGAACGTATCGGAAGGGGAAGGGGTGGGACAGGGTGAAAACGTCTGCCCGGTCAGCAGATCGCTGAAATCACCCGTCCTCTCGCCCGAAGTCGATAGGGGGGGCGGGACGACCGAGATGTCGGTCTGGGCCTGACGGATGCGAGTTCCCTGATAGTCGAAAAAGAAGAACGTCCTGCCTTTGATCATAGGACCGCCGAAGGTTCCTCCAAACTGATTTTGCTTGAAGGGCGCAATGGGAAGCGTGGGATCGTCGAAGTAGTTCTTGGCGTCGAAAGCCGAATTGCGCAGGAACTCAAACAGGCTGCCATGAAATTGGTTGGTCCCAGACTTCAAGACCACATTGACCACGGCTCCGCCTCTGCCGATGTCCGCGCCGAAATCGCTGGTCTGCACCTTGAATTCCTGAATGGCATCGATGGAGGGTTGAATCACCTCAATTCCGATTTGCTGCTCGTTATTGTCAAAGCCGTTTAGAAGAAAATTGTTGTTGGTGGCAGTCAGCCCATTGACCTGAATGGATGCGTTACCCCGCTGATCTTCCGGTATACCTCCCTGCTGCACGGTGTAACCCGAGTTTGGTCCCGAATTGACCCCCGGCGTGAGATACGCCAATTCCACGAAGTCTCGCCCATCCAAGGGCATATCTTGAACCCGGCTCTGCTCGATCACTTGTCCAAGAGAAGATGTCTCCGACTCGATGAGCGGCGCCGCTGCGGTGACAACAATCTCTTCTCCGATCGAGCCGACGGCCAGCGCAATATCGACACGCACCACTTGATTTACATCCAGCTTGAAAGCCGCTTGCAGCGCTTTCTTGAATCCCGGATGCTCCACGGCCACGGTGTATTCGCCGGACTTCAGTTCGGTCACCACATACTCGCCGTTGCTATCGGTTTTCGTCGACTTCACGACATTGGTCTGGATTTCCGTAACCTTGACTGCCGCGTTAGAAACCACGGCCGCGGACGGGTCCTTGACAGTGCCAACAATTTTCCCCGACTCCACTTGAGCTTCCACGCTGCAGGCCGCACCCAACAGGAAAATAATCCCGATGACCCGAGCCATGTTCTGGGAAGAAATGAAGCGCACACGTTTTTGATTCTCATCAATGGTGATCCTGGCGACCATGGGGCCATCTCCTGTACAAAAGCATATGAACCTCGTATGCATATATGGTGTCAAGAACATTCTTGTGACGCGAACATTTGTTGGCTCCAGAATCGCCGCATCATTATTCAAGTAAACGTATGATAAAAAGGTGTTTATGAAATAGTTTAATCTTTGGAAATCGATCGCATCGATCCCTCAATAAGGCTCATTGAAAATTATGGTATATACGTTGTATGCTACGTCTCCTGGGGAGGAATCTTGCCGCAAACCACTACTGGAGTACCTGAATCGGTCTCGGTGGAGAGGCTGGATCTCACCATCGACAGCAACAGCTTTGTGCCCTACTACATGCAGATTGTGGATCGCGTGCGCGAGTTGATCAAGAAAAACAAGCTGAGCGAGGGACAGACTTTCTGCTCCGAGGGCGAAATTGCCCGTGCACTCAAGATCAGCAAAATGCCCGTCCGCCAGGCGTTTCAGAAACTACGATCCGAAGGACTGTTGGTGATTGCCAAGGGTAAGCGCCCTGTGGTCGGCTCCGGACGCGTACCTTGGAATTTTCAGCAGCTTCGCGGATTCAGTGAGGAGATGCGAAGGCGAGGCCTGAATCCATCGGCCCGCGTGCTCAGCATGGGACTGGTAGACCCTGAACTGGAAGTGGCACAGGCCCTCAAACTAACCCCGGGAGAGCGCGTGTACCGGGCCCGGCGGCTCCGCTCAGTCAATGGCGAACCGGTGGCTGTAGTTACGAGCTACCTACCCGCGCGTATTTTTGTGGGGATCGATAAACAGGACCTGGAGAAGCAGTCTCTCTATTCCATTTTCGAGCATAGCTACAAGCGCAAACTGCAATGGGCGGAAGAAGTGATCGGGGCCGTGATCGCCGGAGACGAAGAGGCGGAAATACTGCAAACATCCGTTGGCAACGCACTTCTCATGATCCGAGAAACAACGTATGACGCTCAAAATGTCGCCATTGAATACAGCCTTTCCTTGTTGCGTGGTGATCGCTACACCGCTTCGGTAATCTCGGTCCGCAAGAATTGAGGCGGCAATCGGCTTTATAAGACAATGCGACTTCGGCGATCCAGAAACGGGACAGTGAGGCCATTGGGCGCACAGATCTCCTCAGCCAGGTCTTCGCTGAAGTATCCTTGCTCCTTGTCATCGCTCATGTTGCAACGGCAGCGCGGCGATGGATTGAGCGGTTCACACAGGGCCGGTTTCTGATCCTCTTACCGAACTTCCGGAATCTCCAGCCCCGCCTTGCGCAGGCCGTCGATCAGGTGCTCGACTGTTTTGGCGTCCCACCATTTGCCATAGTCGCGGCGCACCGAAGTGGCGAAATCGGGACGCACGGCCAGCAGTTCCTGAACCGCTTGCTGCCCGGCTTCGCGCTGGCCAAGCTGGCCGAGCGCTGCCGCGCGCAGGGCATGTGCGTGAAAAAAGCCGGGCATGTTGAAGCGAACCGCCAGCTCAAGCGCCTCGGCATATTCGCCCTGAGCATACGCATTCAGAAAGGCTGGGGCGCGGAACACGGGCGGATAGTGGGGATTGAGCTGCATGGCCGCTTCGACCATTTGCGTGCCCCGCTTTCTCTCGCCGGCGTGATGCACGAGCAGCCCCAGCAAACCCAGGACCGATCCATCCATGGGATTGAGCGTTATGGCCTGTTCCACCGCCGCGCGCAAACCGGCATTATCTTTGCGGAAAAAGTAAGTGAAGGCCAGCGCGTAGTAGCCGAGGGCATGGGTGGGCGCCAGATCTACTGCGCGTTGTGCCGCAGTTAGGGCTCGCTCCAGAGGATTGGGCCGGGGATTGTATTCGTCGGCAAACTCCGTGTCGTACATAATGGCCAGCATCGCCCAGGCGTCGGCCTGGTTCGCGTCCCGCTCCACGGCGCGCTCCAGAATGCGACGCGCGGTCGCATGTTCGATGGGGCTGATGCGCTGAAGAAAACTGAAAGAGCGAAGCACTGCCTGGTGCGGTGTCAGATCCTCTTCGTTCTTGACGCGCAGCTCTTCGCTGATCCTCCGCGGCAGGATGCCATGTTGATCCGCCACGGTCGACACGATGCGGGGTACCAAATCATCCTGCAGCGCAAAAATACTCTCTGGGCGAAAGGTGCGTTCGTAGTTCTCCGCCCAGAGATGAGCACCGGAAACAGTATCAACAATTTGCACTGCGAGCCGCAGCTTGGTTCCCGACTGACGAAGTGTTGCTTCCATCACATAGCGCGCACCGAGCTCCTTGACGATCGCACGATCGTCGCGAGATTCGCTCGAGAATTTCGCGGTTGATCCGCGCGCGATCACGCGCAGATAAGAGAAGCGCGAAAGCCCGGTGGTGACTTCTTCCGACAATCCCTCGGCTAGCGCTTTCAACTCCTCGTTCTTCCCGGTGTAGTGGAACGGCAGCACAGCAACCCAGAAGCCTTCATCCGCTCGCGTGGCGCCGGATGCCGTCACGCTGGCACTTGCAGGCGACTTGGCCGATGCTGGCTCCGCCGGATCGTCGGCAATTTCCAGCCCTGCTTTTCGCCAGCCGTCGATCAGGCGCTCCTGGTATTCCGGCACCCACCACTTCTCTAAGTCCTCGCGGATGGTCGAGCTGAACTCCGGCCGTACTCGCAGCAGGTCGCGAACGGCTTTCGCGGCTGCGGCGCTCTCCCCGAGTTGCCCGCAGGCCGCGGCAACGGAGGCGTGCGCAAACCAGTGCCCCGGCATGTTCACCTTGAGCGCGAAATTGAGTGCCCCGCGGTAATCGCCGCGCTGGTAGGCGTTATAAAAATCGGCATACCAGTACCATCCGGGGAAATTCGGATTCAGCTCTTTGGCGCGCCCTGCCAGTTCCATGCCGCGTTCCGAATCGCCGGCATAAGTCAGACACTCACCGAGAAAAGCGACCGAATTACCGACCATCGGATTCAATGCCAGGGCCCGCTCTGTGGCGTGCCGGAAACTCTGGAATTCTTTCTGAAAGAAGAGCGCGCAAGCCAGGCTGGCGTAAGCCAGAGCGTTCGACGGCGATATCTCTACGGCACGCCGCGCTGCAGCCGTTCCCGTGGCAAGCGAATCAGCCTGAAGGTTGAATCCTTGTGCGAAGTCCTGTAAACAAAGGAACGCTAGCATGGCCCAGGCGTCGGAGTAATCTGGCGCCCTCCGTACTGCCGTTTCCACGCCGGCCCGTGCCGCGGCAAGTTCCTCGGGCGTGCCGCGTTCGAAGTAGCCGAAGCCGCGCAACACCGCTTCGTAAGGGCTGAGCTGATCGGGAGTCCGCCCGCGCAAGGTTTCACTCATGCTTCGCGGAAGGACTCCGTGCGTATCGGCGACGGTGGAGACAATGCGCGGCACCAGCTCATCCTGCAACTCGAAAAGCGCATCTGGCCTGAGGTTGCGTTCGTAGTTTTCTGCCCAAAGATGCGCGCCCGTGGTTGCGTCGATGAGCTGGATGGCCAAGCGCAGCTTGTTTCCCGCCAGGCGAAGGCTGCCTTCCATCACGAAGCGCGCGCCCAGTTCCTTGCCGATCGCGCGCATGTCGCCGGACTCGCCGGAATATTTCGCCGTTGATCCGCGAGCGATCACCCGAAGGTAGGAGAAGCGAGATAGTCCGGTGACGACTTCTTCGCTCAATCCGTCGGCGAGGGCTTTGAGATCAGGGTTGGTTCCCGCGTACCTGAACGGCAGCACCGCGACCCAGAAGCCTTCATCGGCCCGTGACGCGCCAGATCCGGTTGCGCCGGTAACGGAAGCTTGAGGGGCAGGCTGGGCCGGATTGTCCGCCATCTCCAGTCCCGCCTTGCGCAGACCGTCAAGCAGCTGCTCCTTCAGTTCTTCGTCGTGCCACTTTCTCAGCTCGTCGTGCCGATGCTCCTTGAAGTTGGGCCTGATCTTTAGCAACTCCTGAACCGCATGGCTCGCCGCCGCTCGCTCGCCCAACTGTCCGTTCGCCGCCGCGAGCAGAAGCTGTGTGCGCCAGAAGCCTGGTAGGTTTACCTTGAGCGCCGTCTCCAGAGCGCCGCGGTAGTCACGCTGGCGATAGGCGTTAAAAGCCCGAGGAAACCAATACCAGCCCGGATGATTGGGGTTGAGTTGCATGGCTCGGTCCGCAAGAGAGCAGCCTCGCTCCCAGTCGCCGCCATACGCGATCAGCATGCCAAGGTAGGCGAGCGTGTATCCTTCCAGTGGGTTCAGCACAATCGCGCGCTCAGCCGCTGCGCGGAAACCGGACCGGTCGTGCTGAAAAAACAAGGTCGAGGCCAACGCCGCATAAGCAAGATGGTTGGTCGGGCCGGCGTTGAGCGCACGCCGCGCCGCCGCCAGTGCCCGTCCCAAAGGATCGGGCTGCAGATTGAAGCCGTGCGTGTATTCTTCCCGGTACAGCCATGCCAGAGTAGCCCAGCAGTCGGCGCGATCGGGGGGTTGCTTCACCGCGTGTTCCAAGGCCGTTCTCACGGCCAGATGCTCCGCCGCGTTGACCCGCTGATGATGCCCGAAGCTGCGCAGCAGGGCCTCGTACGGCGTGAGCGTCTCAGGATCACGATCGCGGAGCGCATCGGTCATGCTGTGCGCGAGGATGCCCTGCGTGTCGGCCACCGTGCACACGATGCGCGGAACAACGTCATCCAGAATGTCCAGTGTTGTTTCGGGACTGAATGGGCGATCGTAGGCTTCTGCCCACAGCCCAGCCCCGGTGTTGGCGTCCACCAGTTGCACGGCGATGCGCACCTTCGTTCCCGCTTGTCGGATGCTTCCTTCCATCACGTAGCGCGCGCCGAGTTCTCTGGCAGCCGTGCGCACGTCAACCGTTCTCTGTGCGTATTGCGCCGTGGAGCTGCGCGCGATGACGCGAAGATAAGAAAACTTCGACATGTTGGTGACGATGTCGTCGATCAGACCTTCGGCAAGAGTAGCGAGATCCGCACTCCCGCCGACATACTTGAACGGCAACACCGCAACCCAGAAACCTTCATCGCTGCGAGCCGATCCCGAATCTCTCGTGGCCGCGGTGCGCGTGGCCTCGGCTGCTGGAGACCTCTCGGACGACTGCCGTGCCAGATCGCGGAATTCGTTACTCACGTCGCGAGCGGTCTGCACTCGATGCCGCGGATCTTTCTCCAGGCATCGGCGCACGATCCGAGCCAGATCGCTCGGCAGATCCGGGCGCGCGTCGGTCACCGACGGCGGCGTATCGCGCAGAATCGCCGAAACCAACTCCGCCGAAGAATTTCCCTCAAACGGCCGCCGCCCCGTAGCCATCTCATGCAGCAACACGCCCAGAGAGAAAATGTCGGTGCGATGATCGAGTGGGCGCCCGGAAGTTTGTTCCGGAGACATGTAGGCCGGCGTCCCCATCACCACCCCGATTTCCGTGCGGCTGTCCGAGGTCATCGTGGCATCGGTCAGGTTCGTGGCCCGAATATCTTTTGCCAGTCCAAAGTCCAGAACCTTGACGCGGCCATCGTTCGATACCATCACATTCGCGGGCTTCAGGTCGCGATGCACGATGCCTTTCTCGTGCGCGGCCGCCAGCGCGTCGCCCAGCGCGCTCGCAATTTCGACAATCTGCGCCAGTGCAAGTCCGCCGCCGGGAATCACGCGGTCCAGCGCAAGTCCTTCCACCAGTTGCATCGTGAGGAAGTGCACACCGTCGCATTCCTCGACCGAATAAATGGTGACGATGTTGGGATGATCGAGCTGGGCCAGGGTCTTGGCCTCACGCCGAAAGCGCCCGAGCCGATCCGGATCCCGGGCCATTTCGGCGGGCAACACCTTCAGCGCTACGTCGCGACCCAGTTTCGTGTCGGTCGCCCGATACACTTCGCCCATGCCGCCCGCCCCGAGCGGCGACTGGATTTCATACGGCCCGAGTTTCGTGCCAGAGGTCAGCCCCATGCGTGGCCGCGATTATAGCCTGCGCCCAGCACCCCGCAACCGCCCCGACGATTTCAGATGCATCATCGGCAAACCAGAAGCCATCCAGAAACGAGCTTGAGGGGGACCTCTCGATGATGACCGGCGTCCTCCAAGCCGACTTCTGGCCCGCCTCGTACACAGAATCGTTTTGCCGGACAAACATCTCAGCCTCCTCTTCAGCCTCCTCTTCGGGGCCTCGTCTGGCATGAGGCTGTCGCCCTGTGGCGCTGAAACTCGGCTGGTTCTCTGTTTTTCCGGTAGTGGCGCAGTTCAAACTGCATCACTAACCTTTTTCACCCTTTTTCTATAAGGATTGAATCCACAATCTCGGCAGGCTATTCTATCTACCATTCTCGGGGAGAACCTCTCCATGCGTTGCAACTTCGTTCTGCGCACTTTTTGCTTCTTTTTTCTCGGCCTGCTGCTCGTTCCATCCTGCCCCGCGCAAACTCCGCCGGAGAGCAAGTTTTTTTCCACCATCGCGGAGGAAAGTTTCTCCACCTACCAGATGACGGGGAATGGCGATCTCTGGCCCTCATGCTGGGCAGATGACGACAACCTGTATGCAGGCAATGGCGATGGTACAGGCTTTGGCGAGGTTTACACCGACATGGCGATAAGTCGCATCAGCGGCACGCCGAGAGAGTTGACCGGCACCACGATCGCGACCAATGTTGGCACCAACTGGAGCGGCAGTGTCTATACCCGCAAACCGACGGGTATGCTCTGCAGAGCAGGAGCCATCTATCTCGCGTTCCAGAATCTGAATGAATCGACCTTCGATGACGCGCCGGCTGCCTCGATCGCCAAATCCGTCGATCACGGAGTCACCTGGACTTGGAATGCAGACGCGCCTATGTTCGGCGCGCCCACGAACCCCGCAAGCTCCAGAGCCTACAAGTTCACCACGGTCTTCTTCCTCGATTATGGCCGAGATTCTGCGAACGCGATCGATGGTTATGTCTATGCCTACGGTCTCGACAACAACTGGCGTTCGCAGGAGACGATGTACCTTGGCCGCGTGCCTGCCGACAAGGTACAGAAGCGCGCGGACTGGGAGTTTTATGCCGGCACCAATGGGGATGGGGCGCCCGTCTGGACCGAGGACATCGCCAAGAAGATGCCCGTGCTCACCGACACGCGCCTGCTCTATCCCGTCATGTTCGGACCGGATTGCCCGCCCTACCAGCAGGTGATTGCGCAGGGCGGCGTCACCTACGACGCGCCTTTGCAGAAGTACATTTTTGCGTCATGGTCCTGCAGCACGCATGAGCTCTATGAAGCAAGTCAGCCATGGGGGCCTTGGAAGCATTTTCAGTCGACCGACTTCGGCCCGCTTCGTCTGAGGCGGAACCGCGGACAATACGGCACCAGCATCCCCTCGAAGTTCATCAGCGCTGACGGGAAAACGCTGTGGTTGCAGAGCAACGTCTGCTGCGGTGGCAACTCTTATCGGTTTTCTTTGCGCGGAGTCTATCTTCAGCCCGCCCAGCCCTCCTCGCCCAGCAATGGCCCATCGACCGATAATCTGGCTCTCTCTCCGGGTACGCGCGCCATCAGCAAGAGCACACATTTCGGAACCCTTTGCGGCCGTGGCTGCTCCGACCAGCTGGATAGCGGAGATGCGACCGTGAGCGAAGACGATTACGACGAGCAGATAAAGACATCGGACTGGTGGGGCTACATCTGGCCCCAGGCTTACAACATCAACCAGATGGTCTACACCACCGGGACCATGTTCCCGAACGGTGGCTGGTATGCGGCGAAGCTGCGGGTTCAAGTGCGGCGGAACTTTGAATGGGTGGACGTTCCGGGCGTGACCGTAACGCCTCCGTATCCCTTTACGGCGGACGCGGGCAGCTTCACTACCTACACCTTCAACCTGCCGAACACATGGGGAGATGGCGTGCGCATCATCGGCCAGCCGGGAGGCACCGGCTTCTTCACCTCCATCAATCAACTCGGCGTCTACCTCCAGGCGGAGGATCCACCTCATTAACCATTCACGCCCGGGGGGCGGTTGGCCGAGGCTTTTGCATCTTGCGGGCATGACCCACACAGCGGGTGCCCGGTTCCTTCGCGTTTCTTGCCAAGAGCGGAGGCTCAGAAACGGGCGTCCGGAAGATCGGAAGATCAGGAGATCAGGGCTCGAAGCGACGTTCAGCCGCACCACAGTTCTCCTATCTCCTATTAGTAAGCTGACTTCTTAGTAAGCCGACTTCGGACTCGCTTGGACGGGATTCCGTCCTGGCTCGTAACTTCCGAGTCCATGGTTCGGGCGTGGCACTAAGCAGTCTGAATCAGAACTGCGCTGAGGGCAGGAATATAGCAAGTGAGCTCGGAGCCGCTAGGGTTGAGCGTGTAAGGGGCGGCCAGAGAGAATGTGCCGTCCGGATTGACGCTGGCGCCCTGAATCGCGACTCCCGACGTTGCCGACAGGTCTGGCCCTGTGGCTCCGCTCGTGAGTTGAGTCATGGTGAGCAGGGTGGCGGCACTGGCGCTCCGGGGAAGTTGCACGGTGAGTTGAAGGTTCTGGGTGAGGTCTTTGTTGACGACGATGAGATTGAGGCCCGAAGATGTCTTGACCGCGTACGCAGTGACGTTGAGCGATCCGGCAGTGATTTGGGAGGTGTAAAGAGTGCCCTGGCCGGCGAGGGTGAACAGGAGAATGCCGTAGAACTCGGGACGGGCGCCGACCACGCTGCCATCGTTGTCGGCGATCGGCGTATATCCGCTCCCGTCACCGCCACCGTGGAAGTTGACGCCAACCGCCCCGCCTTGGGCGCAGTTGAAGAGGTAGTCGATGACCCAGAGCGAGGATGCGTAAGAATCGCTGACGCCGCTGGCTCCGCCGTTGTAGAAGGAATTGCATTCGGACATTCGGTAGGGGACGCCGATGCTCCGGGCGCCGGCCTCAAGGATGGCAAGATTTGCGATCAGCGTTGGGTCCGGAGTGATGAGATACGCCGCGGTAGAACCCGGCGACTGCCCATTGGCGCGATAGTAGTGCTGAGTGAGCAGAGTAATCTCGCTCTTGGTCACGGTCTCGCCGAACGGAACGGTCCATGTCGACTCGTTGCCGGCGTCCGCCGGACCAGTGATCGGCACGCCGGGCGTGCTGGCGAGAATGGCGGCGCGAAACTCGTCCCAGAAAGTGAGGAACTGGGAAAGCGACCAGTTGCCCGCGAAGTAGTTTCCCGCGTCTCCGTACAGATCGGGCTCGTTGCCGATCTCGATGCCGAGCAGCGACGAACCAAGCTGTTGGGCGGCGTAGGCAACCTCGGCTGCGGCCAGCGCGGGCGTGGTCGCGCCGGCGGCGGCTCCTCCCAGATTGATGCCGTAGAGGCACTGCCAGCCTGCGGCCTTCACGAAGGCGGCGAGCGAATCGACATCGCCAGGTGCGATCTGGCCTGCAGTCTGGCCGGGACCCTCCGGCGTCCAGACGTTCCTGTCCACCGAGTTCCCGCCGACACGCAGAACGCTGCTGCCGAGGCTGTCGAATATGCCGATCAGATCGCTGTTCGAGGCGGTGAAGACCGGTTCGTAAAGCTTGGATTTCTCGTAGGAAAGCCCGGCGAAAGCGGGACCAATGGAGCCGGTGGTGGCGGCGGTCACGATCAAGGAAGCCTGAGTCAAGGGCCCCTCGGGGACCGGTTGCGGATTCTGCTGCGGAGCAACAACCCCGCCGGGCGAAGACCCGCATCCGGGCAATAGCGATGATGCGGCGAGACCGATCATACCCTGTAGGACTTGCCGACGCGTAAGCGTGGACGACTCCGCCAATGGGTGCAGATAGGGCATCGGTATGCCCCGGGTCCGGTTCATATCCTCGACTATAACCCGCCGGAACGACACAAGTTGCAGTCACCAGGTTCGTTGCGCGACTGGTCCACCGCAGGTGCTAGTCTGACGTAGGGACAGATGAACAACCACGACATCCAGGCGGCCTGGAAATATCACGATGCTACCAAACACTCCTACTGGAGTATTCGTAACGATCCTCACTTCCTGGACTGGGCAAATCGGCCCCAGCCCTTCAAAATCTATCCCAAGCTAGAGCGGCTTCCGCTACCGCGAGACCTGTCACAAACGGGCGTGGCCGCGCTCTCCGCGGTCTCAGATGCGTTGTCCTCTTCGCGGGCCGATTCGGTACCCGACCTCGAAGATCTGGCGCGCATCCTCTATTTCTCGGCGGGGATTACCAAACAGCGCAGATCTCCAGGCGGAGAGATCTACTTTCGCGCCGCAGCCTGTACTGGAGCCCTCTACGAGATCGAGTTGTATATCGTGACTGCCAATCTCGCAGGCCTCGATGCCGGCGTCTACCACTTCAATCCGGCGGATGTGTCGCTACGGCTTCTGCGAAAAGGTGATTTTCGCGGAAACCTGGCTCAGGCGACTGCGCTCGAACCGGCCGTGGTTGGCGCGCCCGTGACCATCATTTGCACCGGAACATACTGGCGGAACGCCTGGAAGTATCAGGCACGCACCTATCGCCATTTTGGTTGGGACAATGGCACCCTGTTGGCGAATATGCTGGCGGTTTCTGCGGCTTCGGGATTGCCCGCCAAGATCGTGCTTGGGTTCGTGGACGCCGACGTGAATCGCGTACTCGATCTCGATACCCGGCACGAGGTTTCCTTGTGCCTCGTACCGATCGGGCACAGATCGGACGGTTCCCCCCCAACGCCCAGTGAAGCTCATGCACTCGGCTTGGAAACGATCCCCCTCTCGCAGCGCGAGGTCGAATATCCTTCCATGCTTGCGATGCACGATGCGTCTTCGCTTGCGTCCGTACAGGAAGTAGCTCAATGGCGCTGGAGGCAACCGGTCGTTCCGCCTTGCGCTCCGGCAGGCGGGGGAGTGCGACTGCAACCCCCGCCGGCAGAAGAACAGCCGAAGGACACGATCGAGCAGGTGATCTTGCGCCGCGGTTCCACCCGAGCGTTCGAGAAGACTGCATCCATCACACTGGCCGAACTTTCTACCATTCTCGACTGCGCTACGCGAGGTCTTCAGGCTGACTTCCTTGAGCCTCCCGGCGAGCAGCTCAACGATCTTTACCTGATCGTGCACTCGGTGCAGGGGCTCAAGCCGGGTGCTTACTTCTTCCGGCGTGATCAGAACATCCTGGAGCTTTTGAGAGAGGGAGAGTTCCGCGCCGAGGCCCGTCACCTTGGGCTGGAGCAGGAACTGCCGGCGGATGCCTGCGCCGACATCTTCTTTCTCGCCGATTTGATACCCATTCTGAAGCGATATGGGAACCGCGGGTATCGGGCGGTGCAGCTCGAGGCGGGCGCCATTGGGGGCAAGGTCTACCTGGCTGCATATGCCCAGCACCTAGGTGCGACTGGGCTGACCTTCTTCGACGATGATGTGGTCAGCTTCTTTTCACCGCACGCCAAGGACAAGAGTGCCATTTTCCTCGTCGCGATGGGCAAGCCGCGGAAGCGCGAACCACACTAGCGTCAACCCGCGGATTGTCGGCGCTTCGGAAACGGGCTCCTGAGGAGCCACTTGTTATTCTCCGGTTCCAGGGATGGGTGAGAGTTGGAAGCCGACTTGGGCTGCTTGTTTGCGAAGACGAGTTTCAGCTCTCGGCCGTGCCTGTTGGTCGCAACCGTGGAAGAACAAGAAACCGAAGGGCAGAGCCAGCATCGAGGCCCCGTCGCTCCGCGGCTTTACAGGGCCGCTCCGCGACCGGGCGGAATGGTCAAGCAGCAAAAGAAGAGGGGTCGGCACTATGGCGAGTGAGCTGGATACCGGAAAATATTTCTGGCGTTCCGGCAGGAACAAGTGTTTTTCACTTGGCATCCCCTTTGATAGGACTTCTGGCCCGCGTCGCTGAAAGTTTGTCCGGGGCAAACTTCCGACTTGCCTCTCAACCAGAAACGATCGCAATCGCTTCCTATAAGCCGACTTGAACTAAGCCGCTAGTGCGGCGGACGCTTTCCTGTGTGGCTGAGCGAACGGTCGAGGTGATCTGAGCTGGTTTTTTGTCACAGAACTCCGACCGATCTAATCAGGGTTAAAATCTATTGAAAATCGAACCTGTCCCAAAACTAGCCGCTGCCGACGATTCGGAGGCGTCGCCGTCAATTTCATGATTCATTTAGAGGGCATTGGCGAAGTATCGAATCGACAGTTTGGACGATTGCGCTTGGAGATCGCATGAATATGTCCGCCGGTCCTGGCAGCGAACGCTTCCAAAGCGGCGCGAACAAATACGCCGCCTACCTCGAAACACCCGGGGGACGGTTGCGCTCGGACTTGGCCTTCGCCAACCTGCACGATTTTCTTTCCCAACCGGCCGAACAGCCGTTGCGCGCACTGGATCTCGGTTGTGGCACGGGAGCGACAGCCGTTCGCCTGGCGCGACTTGGCATTCATGTCACGGCTGTGGATTGTTCTGCGGCGATGCTGGAGATCACGCAACGCGCCGCCCTCGAAGGCGGGGTCGCGGAGAAGATCGTGGTGAAGCACGGTGAGGCAGCACAGCTTGCCAGCTTATTTCCCGCGCGTTCCTTCGATGTAATTCTCTGCCATAACATCCTGGAATATGTCGATGACCCGGGAGCTGTGTTGCGCGATGCGGCTCGCGCCTTGCGAGGTTCATCCGCGATCGTCTCAGTGCTCGTGCGAACCCAGGCAGGCGAGGTATTAAAAGCCGCAATGGGAGCGGGCGATTTGGATGAGGCGGAAAATGGTCTTACGGCCGAGTGGGGAGAAGAATCTCTCTACGGAGGGAGAGTGCGACTCTTCAGTAACGATTCCATGCAACGCATGCTGAAAGCGGCATCGCTGACATTAATTGTAGAGCGGGGTGTGCGCGTGGTTGCGGATTATTTGCCGCCGCAGGTATCTCGCGACGCCAAGTATCAGCGCATTTTCGAGCTGGAACGTAAGCTGGGTATGCGGCCAGAGTTTGCCGCAGTCGCGCGCTATCGGCAATGCTTGGCTCGCCGGCCGGATCCGGTGAAGGAGGAGCGCGAGTGAACGACGTGCGAGCGGAATCTTCATTCTCCACAACCGGCGCGAAGACCCCTGACGCCGGTATTTCGCTCGGGCTGGGGCTCACCAACGAGTGCAACCTTTCATGCTCCTTTTGTTACCGGGATCCAGCCCGCACCGATCGCCTTTCTCTGGATCAAGTGAAATCGGTCATGGAACGACTGCCGATCCGTTCGGTGAATCTCGGCACCGGCGAGAACGGCATGCATCCAGAGTTCAAAGCGATATTGGGTTACCTGCGAACCCAGCCCATCAAACTCACCATCACATCCAACGGCCACAGCGTCGCAGTTTTGGAGGACAAAGAGCTGCTCGCTTTTCACGACATTGAGTTTTCTCTCGATTACCCGACCCAAGGCGAACAAGATGCTCAACGCGGAAACGGCAATTGGGAACTGATCCACCATCAGGCAGAACGCTGCGTTAGGCTCGGCGTGCCGGTCACCATCGTTGCGGTCATGATGAAAGCGAACTACTCACGTCTGGCGGACGTGGCTCGAGTGGCCAAACGCTTCGACGCGCCTTTGCGAGTGAATGTGTATCAGGCGGTGCGATCCGACATCTATGCGCTCTCCTACGAAGAATACTGGGAGGGGTTCCGGCGC
>Ga0302325_10002885_pt1 | contig 41206 bp, 43 predicted proteins | sample Palsa_T0_2_FD_201948 | JGI IMG/M metagenome (GOLD analysis project Ga0302325, IMG submission 201948) | Peat permafrost microbial communities from Stordalen Mire near Abisko, Sweden - Palsa_T0_2 | ecosystem: Environmental > Terrestrial > Soil > Palsa > Peat permafrost | place: Sweden: Abisko...
CCCCTGCCACGGAGACTTTTGGTCTTCACCGGAACATCATGACCCATTTCTGTCTGACCCGATTTAAGTCGGATCGATTTTGCAGAACTACTGAAGCATAACCCGCGAAACAGGCCGTTAGCGGTTGGGATGGCGGTGCGTGCCTCTACTGAGAGTAAAGGCTCGCACCGCGTTCAACCTGAGCGTCTGCAAGCGCCAGGCCGAAGAGCATTTCAGGGCAACCTATCTGCGGTCGCCACGTCCTGGCTCTCTCGCGTGACTTCCGATATAGTGGGCCGAACCGTTAAACTTGAAAGGAGGACCCGAAATGAACCTCGAAATCCATAAGCCCGAACTGGCGCAGCGTGTGCGGGCGGATGATCTGCTCGAAAAGGCCCTTGATGCCCTCGACGAACAGTCAACCCCGCCTCGCCGGCTACGGCAACGGGTGCGGTACTGCTAGCGGCGCTGCAGGCCTCGCCCTATCGAGAAATCGATCTGACACCGCCCCGCCTGCCTCTCACCAATGTGCGGGATGTCGTGCTCTGATGGCGTGGTTGCTGGATACTAATATCCTTTCGGAAGGGCGGAAGCCAAGGCCAGAACCGCGAGTGACGGCCTTTTACCAAAAGCAACCGCTCAACCAGCTCTACATCAGCGTCGTAAGTATCGCCGAAATCCGCTTAGGCATCGAGCTTCAGGAAGACCCGGCGCGCCGAGCCGCGTTGAGTGATTGGCTGACACTGACACTACGGCCGCATTTGCGGGCCGCATTTTGCCGGTGACGGAAGACATTCTGCTCAAGTGGCGGCTGTTGATGGAAAGTGGGCGGAAGAGCGGGCATACTTATTCACATCCCGACCTCATGCTTGCGGCGACCGCCCTTCACCACGGGTTTACCGTCGTCACCCGCGACCCAAGCGATTTCGATAAGGCGGGTGTACCTGTTCTCAACCCGTGGGTGTAACCTGATCCGGGGCAACGCGTCTACCTCCGGGAATCTGTCTGACTATCTCATGGGACAGGCGCTACTGAGGCGCCTTTTCAACTCGCCCAGAGGCGGACGTCCCCTGCACAGCTCGACCCAACAGACACCCTAGGAATCCCACACCATATGATGGCAGCAGCCACGGGAGCGCTCCTCGGATCTGGCCATTAACCAAGTGCGGCATAGGCTATTTCGTTGCGTTGATCAGCACGATCACGCCGCCGCTGAAGTCCGGCGCCACGCTATCGGGTTTACCGGAAGAAGCCGAGGGGGTCGCCTGAATCCTTAAGCGAGTTTTCTGTTCCGCTGCTCCCCAATACACCGGTAACAGAGTATCCTCAGAGAAAGGAGCTCATTATCATGGCGAGTCTCGATTGGTCGCAATGCCCCGCCGTTGAAAGCGTGCCGGGACGGCTAAGCGGCGCATGGGTGTTTCGCGATACCCGGATGCCCGTCTCCGCGGTGTTCGAAAATCTCGAAGCGGGAGCCACCCTGGAGGAAATCATCGAGCAGTTCGACATCACGCGGGAACAGATTAAAGCGGTACTTGAATTTGCCGCCCGCAGCCTTGACCCGGCTCCATTCACCGTCCCCGCTGCCAACACTCCCGTGGATGCGCATTCTTTTTGACCATGTAACGCCTCGCGGCATTGCACGGTTCCTCGCAAGCCACACTGTGACGAAGGCCAAAGACCGTGGATGGGATACGCTGACTAACGGCGACTTGCTGGCCGAAGCAGAGCGGGCCGGTTTCGAGGTGCTTCTTACCGCCGACAAGAATATGCGCTATCAGCAGAATCTTACGGGCCGCCGCATAGCCCTTGTGGTGTTGAGCACGCCGCAATGGCCGCTTGTTCGATTGCACCTGGACATCATTGCCGCGGCCGTGAATGCCGCTACGCCCGGCAGCTATGCCGAGGTGGCCATCCCTTACAAGTGAAGCCCCCGTGTTTCACAAAGGGTAAGTTTTGAATCAATCGCGAGACGGGTCGCTCGGCAGGCGTGCTTAACACGTACGATGCAACAGCCAGTCCCGATGGAAAACGGCGCCGCATGTATGTTCCGGAGAGCGACACCGAGGCCGAGCTGCTCTCGCCGTTGTAGGAAGACGCAGAGGCATCTACAAATAGTCCCTCCCAGTCAGCAAAGGCGGCTGTGCCCTGGTCCCCGCAGGAAGCCGAGGCTTTCCATAGTAGGTGACTCCGTTACAGGTGGCTGATGTACTCAGCGTGTCCGCGAAGCCGGGAGCACACGCGACCAGAATCAGGAAGAGACGGCGCATAACAACCTCCTCGATGAATGTCGTTGAGCCTACACCCGAGAGTCTCTAAAGGCAACAGGATCTTTGGCGGCTTCGAACGTATCTTCACGGGGTGGTACTCCAGCGCGCCGACTGGCGCTGGCGCTACGTGCCGGGTTATCGTAGCCGAGGGAGGGATAATTCTTGAAGATCCTGGTCACCGGCGCGGCCGGCTTCATCGGCAGTAACCTGGTGGACCGTTTGCTCGCCGATGGTCACGAGGTGACCGGCTTCGACAACTTCTCGACGGGCCGGAGCGAGTTTCTCGAGGGGGCGCTAGCCGCGCCGGGTTTTCGGCTGGAACGGGGCGACCTATTGGATAGCGAAGCGCTGGCCCGGGCGATGGACGGCGCGGAGCTTGTCTTTCATATGGCCGCCAATGCCGATGTGCGCTTCGGCACGCAACATCCGCGCAGGGATCTGGAGCAGAACACCCTCGGCACGGCCAACGTGCTGGAGGCTATGCGGGAACGCGGCGTCGCGCGCATCGCGTTCCCTTCCACGGGGTCGGTCTATGGCGAGCCGGCGATTTTCCCCACTCCCGAAGATGCGCCGTTCCCGGTGCAGACTTCGCTCTACGCCGCATCCAAGCTGGCGGCGGAGGCCCTGATCGAGGCCTATGCGGAAGGGTTCGGGATGCAGGGCTACATCTTCCGCTTTGTCTCCATTCTGGGCGAGCGCTATACGCATGGCCACGTCCTGGACTTCCATCGGCAACTTCGCGAGCATCCCGAGCATCTGGATGTATTAGGAGACGGAAAGCAGCGTAAGTCTTACTTATACGTGCAGGATTGCGTGGACGCCATGCTGTTAGCCGTGGAAAGCGCGGGCGCCCGGTTGAGTATTTTCAACCTGGGTACGGATGAGTACTGCGCGGTGAACGATTCGATCGGCTGGATTTCGGAGCGCATGGGATGCACGCCCCGGCTACGGTATCAGGGCGGGGAACGCGGATGGGTAGGAGACAGTCCCTTCATTTTCCTGGACTGCTCCCGCATACGCGCGCTCGGATGGCGCCCGAAGTTGAGTATTCGGGAGGCGGTAGGGCGAACGGTCGATTACTTGCGAGACAACTTATGAGTATGCGAGCGCCGCTAGTGAGATTCTATTGCGTGGCCGTCCTGCTGGCACTTACACGGGCCGGATTCGCCCAGCAGAAGGCGGACGCCCTGGAGGGCTTGAGCGCATCGCTCGAAGTGTTGGCCCGGCGCGTCAACCGTTCGGTAGTCAAGATCGTGACCACCGGCTACGGCCTTAGCGAAGAATCGGATTCCAACAATGCCAGCTTGCTCACCCGCCAACGCGCCACCGGCTCGGGCGTGGTTCTGAGTCCGGAAGGCTTCATTGTGACGAATGCCCATGTGATCCAGGGCGCACGGCGTATACGCGTGCAGTTGCCGGTTTCCGAGCGCGCGGAGCAGCAGCGGCAGTCCATTCTGAAGCCGGCCGGCACGGTGTTGGACGCCAAGGTGGTGGGCGTGGATCGTGAGACCGACCTGGCCGTGCTGAAGATCGAAGCGACCGGACTGGCGCTTGCGCCCCTGACTTTGGGAGACTCGCGGGAATTGCGGCAAGGCCAATTAGTGATGGCCTTCGGCAGCCCGTTGGGACTGCAGAATTCGGTGAGTTTGGGCGTGGTAAGCGCCGTGGCCCGCCAGCTTAGGACAGACAGTCCGATGATCTATATTCAGACGGACGCGTCGATCAATCCGGGGAACAGCGGCGGCCCGCTGGTGGATAGCGTGGGGCGCGTGGTGGGGATCAACACGATGATCTATTCGGAATCGGGGGGCAGCGAAGGGATTGGCTTCGCGGTACCGAGCGACACCGTGCGCAATGTCTTCGAGCAGATTCGCAAGGAGGGCCACGTGCATCGCGGGCAGATCGGTGTCAGCGTCGAGACCATTACGCCGCTGCTGGCCGCGGGCCTGAAACTGCCGCGCGATTGGGGGGTGCTGGTGGCCGACGCGGCGCCCGATGGGCCGGCCGATAAAGCCGGCGTGAAACCGGGCGACATTGTGCTCAGCGCGAATGGCAAGACTATGGAGAATGCGCGCCAATTGCAGGTGGACGTGTATCGCTATCCGGTGGGCGATAAAGTGAACCTGGAGGTGCTGCGCGGCTCGGACAGGCTGACCATGGCAGTTGAGGTCACGGCTGTGGACGACGACCCGCAGCGCTTCGCGGACCTGGTGGACCCGGAGAAGAATCTGATTCCAAAGCTGGGCATACTGGGAATCGCGATCGACCGGAAGATGGCCCCGCTGCTGCCGAGTCTGCGCAAGCAGTATGGTATTGTGGTCGCGGTGCGGGTGGCTGGCTCGGAAGGTTTGGATGTGGATCTGCGTCCCGGAGACGTGATCTATTCCCTGAACGGCGAGGTGACCGCGACGGTTGAGTCGCTACAGAGTGCGCTTGCGCAAATGAAGTCGGGGGATGCGGTGGTGCTTGAAGTGGAACGCGAGGATCAGTTGCGGTACGTGGCGTTTGAACTGGAGTGATCAGTCGAACAGATGCGGCACGAACTGGCTGGTGTTGGTGGTGATCGGCGTGTCCGCTTCGCGAATTCCCATCCCGGCGGCGGCGTTTCCCTCTTCATGCCCGATAATCCAACTTCCGATTACCGGATACTTCCCGTCGAAGGTCTGTAGCCGCGCGCAATCCTGGTAGATGAAGCCTTCCGCACCGTAATCGCCCGGCGTCTCCACGTCATCTTGGCCCGGTTGGTGAAGCGTGATATTGGCCCCTTCCCGACCCAGCAGCGGCTTCTTCACCCACGACATCATCAGCCCCGGACCGGTGAAATTCGCCTCCAACAGATATGGATGCCGCGGGTACAGTTCCCATAGCACCGGCAGAATTCCCTTGTTCGAAAGCAGCATCTTCCATGGCGGCTCGATCCACATCGTCCCGTCTTGGCCGATATGTTGCCCGAAGACCTCGTGCACCATCCACTCCCACGGGTACAGCTTGAAGATGGCTCCCAACGGCCGATCGTCCGGCCCCACAAACGCCTCGCCGTTCCATCCCACTTCATCGATCGGGAAAATCGACGTCTTCAATCCAGCCTGGTGCGCCGTGTCTTGCAGATAGGTCACCGTCATGCCATCTTCGCGATCGTCCATCGAGCAGAAATCCACACGCCCGCCCGGCAGATACGGCGTCAGCTCCTTCCATGACGCGATCAGCCGCTCGTGCAGTGAATTGAATTGGTCGCGCTTCGGAAACAGCTCCTCCAGCCAATACCACTGCACCACCGCCGCTTCCAATAACGACGTGGGCGTGTCGGCGTTGTACTCCAGCAGCTTCGGCGGATGCACGCCGTCATACGCCAGATCGAATCGCCCGTACAGCGCCGGCGGTTCCGCTTTCCAGGAGCTTTCAATGGGCGGGATGGCGGTCTGCGGAATCCCCATCCGGGCGTACAGCTGGTGATCGATCACGTGCTGCGCCGCCCGAAGCGTCATCTTTTCGAGCTCGTTGGTGGCGGACTCCAGTACATCCACTTCCTTGGCGGTGAACTCATAGAACGCCGATTCGTTCCAATACGGCTGCTGGCCGCTGTGCCATGTGAGGCCGGCCTCTTCCACTTTCTTTTCCCAATTCCGCCGCGGTGTGGATGCGATCCGCCGCATCGTTACTCTCCCGCGCCCGCATCGGCGGCCGAGGCGTGGCCGGCGCCCGTTGCTCCGAATCCGCCGCGCTCCACTCCGGCGGAGCTGTAAGACGTCGTCGGATCGGTCTGCACCACTCCGCCACTCGACACGTATCCGACGTACGAATCGTAGTAGTAAGGATATGGGTGGTGATACTGCACGGGAAACCACGATCCGTTGTAGTAGTAACCGCCGCTCGCCACTGCCTGCCGGCAGGCCGGGTCGTTGAAGGTCGCCGCCACGCACGGATCGGGGTGTCTACTGCAGGAAGCCAATCCCACGACAGACACCACTGTCAAGGTAACTTTCGCGGATTTTTTCAGTTTAAAATCCTTCCAGCAGGTGGCCCATTTTCTCTTTCTTCGTCCGCAGGTAAGAATCGGTGGAAGCCTGAGCCGGCGCGATGCAGGGGACGCGCTCGTCCACATGGATTCCGGCGGCTTCCATGGCGCGCACCTTTTCGGGATTATTCGACAGCAGGCGGATACTCTGGAGCCCGAAGTAGCGCAGGATTTCGCCGGGCAGCTCGTAGTTGCGCAGATCGGACTCGAAGCCCAGCCGCTCGTTGGCTTCCACGGTGTCCGCGCCATGATCCTGCAATTCGTAGGCGCGCAGTTTGTTCATCAGGCCGATGCCGCGGCCCTCCTGGCGCTCGTAGATCAGCAGGCCACGCCCTTCGCCAGCGATCATTTGGAGCGCCAGCTCGAGCTGGGCGCGGCAATCGCAACGCAGGCTGTGGAAGACGTCGCCGGTGAGGCACTGCGAGTGGATGCGCACCAGCGGCGAAAGTGAAGCGCCGTCCATCTCGCCCATCCGTAGCACCACGGCTTCTTCGACGCGCTCCTCCGCCAGACCTTCAAATCCATAGATTCGAAAGTGTCCAAACCGGGTTGGAAAATCCGCCTCGGCGATCTTGCAAAGCCGGAGCGCGGAGGGTATGTGCATTAGCTCCCCGTGTGCCGCTAGGATGCTTCTATTATAATGATGTCCGAGCTTACATGGCGGAATCCTACCTGGTGACGCTGCTGGTGAAGCTGGGCGTGGTGGCGTCGCTGGCCAGCATCCTGGTGCGCTGGAGCGCGGTCAAGCGCATGCTGATGCGCGAGAGCCGGACTATGTCGCAGCGCGTGCAGTTGTCGCTGTGGTTTTCCGGAGTCTTCGGCGCGAGCGTGGCTACGCGCGTGGTGAGCCAGTCATACCAGGCGGTGGATCTGGGTCTCGAAGGCAGCCTGCTGGCCGGCCTGCTGGGCGGCTATGTGACGGGCCTGTCGTCGGGCATCCTGATCTCGATTCCCGCCATGATCAACCACGAGTATCTGACCATGCCACTGCTTGCCGGACTCGGCGTGCTGGGCGGTCTGCTGCGGGATTGCGCGCCCGACCCCGAGGATATCTGGCGATTCACGCCGTTCCTCGACCTGAACATCTGGCGCCTGCTCAAACGACGCCAGGACGCCCGCCGCAGGGCTTTCAACCTGGTGTTCTTCATCGGGATTCTGTTCGCGGAGTTTTTACGGCAGACACTCGGCCACTTGAATAGCTCGAAAAGGATTTTGATTTTCTATCTGCATCCGGAGCCGCCCGACACGCATTTTCTGGTGATCGCGGCGGCGTATCTGACCACGCTGTTTTCGGTGATGCTGCCGATCAAGATCTGGAACAACACGCGCAACGAAGGCAAGCTCGAAGAACAGCAAAGACATTTGATTCAAGCGCGGCTGGAGGCGCTCACCAGCCAGATCAATCCCCACTTTCTGTTCAACACGCTGAACTCGGTTTCGTCGCTGATTCGCACCGATCCCAATCAGGCGCGGGTGATGGTGCTGAAGCTTTCGAACATCCTGCGGCGGCTGCTGCGGAAGCACGAGAATTTCAGCGCGCTGCGCGAGGAATTGAGCTTTATCGACGATTACCTGTCCATCGAGGTGGTGCGCTTCGGGGACAAACTGCGGTTTGAGAAGAAAGTGGATTCCGACACGCTGGATATGCTGGTGCCGAGCATGCTGTTGCAGCCGCTGATCGAGAATTGCGTCAAGCACGGCTTGAGCAGCAAGGTGGAAGGCGGCACGATCCGGCTGGGAAGCCGGCGGGTGGATTCGAGGCTGCTGTTGAGCGTGGAGGACGATGGCGTCGGGATACCGGAATCGAAGCTGGCGACGCTGCTCGATCAGGGGATTGGGGTGAGCAACGTGAGCGAGAGGCTGAAGGTGTTGTTCGGCAGCGATCACAAGATGAACATCGACAGCCAGCCTGGACGCGGGACGCGTATTGAGATTGAGATTCCCGAATTGCAGACTAGCCTGGTGGGGGCTTCGTGATGCGCTGGTGTGTGTACTATTCGGCCTGCCCTCGACTTGGAAAGCATGAGACACATAATGAAACGCACCATCAGACGCAACGCAATTGTTACGCTGTTCCTGCTTGCCTGGCTGGAAGCCGCCAACGCCGCCACCCCGCCAATGCCCACGTTCTTGGCCCGGCGGGACTATACCGGTCTGCTCAGCAATTGGGTACAAGTGGGGGATACGAACGGTGATGGAATCCCTGACATCATCGCATCTTTCGAGGGAAACATTGAGGTTTTGTTGGGCAACGGGGACGGCACGTTTAGCCCGGGCCCCGGTTCCACCACAGCAGTTTCGGGTGGCTCAGTCTCGTTCGTAGCGGCCGATCTGAATGGCGATGGCAACGTCGATCTGGTGCTCCAAGGTGCAGGGGGATTTGCCGTTTGCCTTGGAAATGGCGATGGCACCTTCCAATTCGGCACTGTCTATCTTCCCGGGAACGACGTTGGAGCCGGCTTCATGGTCATCGGAGATTTCAATGGCGATGGGATTCCAGATATTGCCATGCCTGCCAGAATGGGGGTCTGGTTGTTCACCGGAAAGGGGGACGGCACATTCAATCCCGGGGTTTTGGCGGCTCCGCTGGCGGGACAGACCGGCAATGGCGGCACGATTGCTGCTGCCGATTTCAATGGGGACCACAACTTAGACTTGGTAGTGACCATACCGAGCGGTGGTCCGCACTATCAGGGACAGGGTTTCGCCGTCCTGTTAGGAAATGGGAACGGGACGTTTCAAGCCCCGAAAATGTTTGCGCCGCCCGGGGACGCATTCGCTGTGGCCGCCGGCAAGCTGCCGAATGGACATCCCGGTGTTGCCCTTTCCGTCTCGGATTCCAGCGATGTCTATCTGTATTACGGTAATGGGACTGGGAGCTTCTCTGGACCCCACATAACCAATCTCCCTGTTGGATCCGGGTGGGGCGGAATTGCCATCGGCGATGTCAATGGCGACGGCATCCCCGACCTGGTCTCGGATGCGGGTTATATTGCCTTCGGCACTACGAGCGGGACCTTCAAGAGCCCCGTTTACTACCCCGTTCTGGACGAGGAGAACAGTAACCTCGTTCTGGTCGACTTACGAAACAACGGCCTGACGGACATCGTCACGGACAATTATTACGGCGTCTCCGTCCTGCTGAGCGAGGGCAAGGGCAGATACGAGGATGGCGAGTGGACCGCGGTTACCGGCGGTGGTGGCTGCGGCGCGCCGGCGGACTATAACGGCGACGGCAAACCCGACCTCGCCGTGGCCACGTCCACTGGCGTATCCATCCTGCTGGGCACTGGCAAAATTCCGGCGCCCTTCAGGACCGGAACACCAATCACCCTGACGGGGGCTGGCTGCGTCGTCACTGGCGACCTGAACAATGACGGAATCCCCGACCTGCTGGTCTCGGTTAATGGCTCGCCCAATGCGCTGGTCAGCTATCTCGGCAACGGCGACGGCACATTTACACTCAAGAGCACCACTCCGACCCCCAGCTCAGGGGGCTACGTGGTGCTGGCCGACTTCAACCACGATGGCAAACTGGATTTTGCCACCTCGGGCAACCTGATGGCGCTGGGCAACGGCGATGGCACCTTCCAGACGCCTGTGCCGATCGTGTCGAATCCGCCGAGTACCGGGTTCTCCAACATTGCTGTCGGTGACATCAACAACGACGGCTGGCCGGACCTGGTGCTCCCCGATGGTAACGTTCAGGAGGGTGATGGATGTCTCCTGCTGAACAATCGGCATGGAGGGTTCAACCAGCTGCCCTGGACTTTTGGCCCCTTGCAGATCCAGGCGATACTAGCTGATTTGAATGGCGACGGATATCTCGACCTTGTTCTGCAGAACACAAGTGGTGGTACGGGGGTATTCCTTGGCAATGGCACGGGCTCATTCACCCTCCAAACCAACCTCGGTAGCTTCGGAGGGTTCGCCGGGATTGATATGGTCGCGGACCTGAACGGAGACGGCATCCCAGACATCGCCTTACAGTTTGGTGACACCTTGCAGATCTATCTAGGCCAGGGAAGCGCAACCTACGCGACTCCGTTTAATATCGGTACCAGCACTGCGCCGGGCGCTCTTATCGTTGAAAACCTGCACGGCCAACCAGATTTTTCAGGTCTACCCGATATCGTAGTGCCAGACTTCAGCGGCGGCGTAATGGTGCTGATCAACGCAACGAAATAGCCTATGCCGTACTCGGGTATTGGGAATCGACCGAACGGAAGACCGGGTTAGTGCAACCAGAGATTAGTCGGCTGTTGATCCCCAATACCTATCTCACCAACGGCGGCCGCATCGAGGTCGCGCAACGCATGGCGGGCCACTCCAACGCGAAAACCACCGGGTTGTACGACCGGCGCAACGATGACATCAGTGTCAGCGAAATGGAGAAGATTGGGATTTGACAGGGGTATAGTACCTCTAATTTCGCGATTTTTAGGGCTTAGCTCGCTTGGAGACGTGCGGCAGGCGTTACAATATCTCGACTAAGGCCAAGGACTAATCCCTGTTGGCCCCACGAGGAGTGTGACGAGATGACTTTTGAGAAGGCGGCTGGCGCCGCGCTGGTGCTGTTATTCTTGGCCGGTCAACCGGCGAAGTCCCAAACGACCTGGAGCGCAGTGCCGAATTTCACGATCACAGCGAATCCCAACGGCGCTTGGTCATACGGGTGGGAAGGTTTTCTGGGAGCGCCTTTTAGTATCTATACGGTGACGGACGCGACATCCGTGCCGGGGATGGATGCTTGGCTTGAAGACGGAGCCTATCCATTCAATCCCCCTTATGTGGCCCGCAATGTGACCACGACAACGATTTGTTACGAGACGTTCTGTGTCCCGGTGACATATCTCCAGTTCCACCCCAGTTCAAACGACCAATACAGCGTGGTCCGCTGGACTGCGCCGGCCCAGGGCGTGTATACACTTGAGGGCGCGTTTATCGGGCTCGACCATAGCGGTCCGACCACCACCGATGTGCACGTGCTCGTCAACTCCACGGTTTCGCTCTTCCAGGGAGAGATTAGCAGTTTCAATCAGCCGCTTCCTTTTCAAGGGACGGTCGGCTTGCGCGCCGGGGATACGGTGGATTTTGCAGTTGGCTTTGGGACCGACGGAAACTACGATAACGATAGTACCGGCATTCGGTGTTTGATCAAGCTCCGGTAGCTCTCGCGCGGGCGGGTGCGAGCCGGCGTCCCGAATCGCTCCTGTCAGCGTGGACCGGCGAGCATTTAGGACCAAACCCGACCCGGCGCGTGGCGCGAGCCGTATTTCATAGCCCAAATTTCAATCTGGCGGGGTTTTTATGGTGTGATAAGTCTTCATGCTTTCCCCCCAGGAAAGCCTTTTCACATCAGTTCGGCGCGCTTTGTTGCGGAATGGCCTGAACCGGCGAGGGCGCGCGCTCCTTACGATTCCTTGAGGAGCTCGAAATACCGCTCGCGGTTCATGCCGGAGGTCCGCAGGAGGTTCTTGATGATGAAAACGGGAATAGCGCGGTACATGGGTATTACGAGCGGGCGACGCACGCTGGCCTTGACATGAATGCGATGGTCACCTTCCTGGCGGGCGAAGCGAAATCCGTCTTGTTCGAACACGCGAATGAGGCTCTGGTAGGGAACCGGGCGAATGGCGGCCATGCCGGTTATTTCATACTCATCGTGAGACGATCGACCGACACGAATTCCGGAGCTCGCCAGCCCTCGCCTTCTGGTTTGTAGCCGGCTTCCTCCAGGATCTGGTCTAGGGTGCCGAGGTCTGCGCTCGTGGCAAGAAAGCCGCGCACAGCGTCGCGGATGTTCCGGCGGGCTTCCTCGTCTGTCGCGCCGCAGCTCGAAAGGTCGAGAGCCGGCACGTAGGCGACATAGGTATCGCCCTCCTTGAAAATGTGCGTGTCAAAGGAAAAGTCTGGCATATATGTCTCTCTTGGTTGTTTCTCACGCCGGCAGATACTTCCCGCTGCTCTCGGTCGGGCGCGCATGCAGATACCAGCCTGTTGTAGCTACGGAGCTGTGACCCAGCGTCGCTTGCACCAGATGAATCGGCGCGCCGCGGTCCAAAGCGTGCGACGCGTGCGCGTGCCGGAACCAGTGCGGCGAAACCTTGGCTTCCAGGCCGGCGCGTTTTGCGGCCGCGTACACGATGCGGCGCACGGCACTGGGATCGAGCGCGCCGCCGAGCTGGGACTTGAATACCGGATCCTCCGGCGCCGCGGTGCCACGGAGCTGCGACAGGGATTCCAAGATCCATGCTCAACAGCATCGCACGATTCAGCGTCTACCCGTGCGCCTTTCAACTTTGGGCTTCCTGTTGAAGGGCAGCCCTTCGCCACACAAGTGCTCAGCGGCTCCATCCTCCCCGATCGCGATCCCCGGCTGCGCTGCTGTTCTGGTTCTCGTCGTTCCTGGCGGAAGCTCTGGTCTTCCCGCTTCCATTACCCAGCAATGACAGGCATTGGTTGAGTTCGGAACCCGAAACCACCTTCGCCGCGTACTTCCTCAAGGGCAAGCGGTCCAGCCAGGGTTCATGGCTTGATGGCGAAAACCGTGCCTCTACCGTTAGCGCCACCCGACGAGGTCGTGCCGTAGAGCACCCCGGATGGGCTCATAACCAAGCCTGCCGTTGGAATAGCCCCATCGCCACCTTGGCCTGTGAAGCTGTGGAGTATTGTCTCAGTCCAAGCGCCTCCCGGCGTCGCGGGCGCCGTCAACTCGAACACGGTGCCGCAGCCGGTAGCACCGTAGTATGAGCAGGGCGATCCGGCAATCGCTCCGCCATACTGGGTCGTGCCGTATAGCGTCCCGTGTGGTCCTACGGTGATTGCAGATGCCGGATAAGCACCGTCACCGTCAACGCCCGTGAAGCTGTGAAGAACCGATTCCGTCCACGCACTTCCCGGCGCCAACGGTTGCATGACCTGGAACACCACACCACAACCAGAAGGCCGGTCCACGTACACACTGTCCCATCCCCTCCCACGAGCGTTGTGCCATAGAGGATACTACCCATACCGACGGTGACAGGCGCGACCGGATAGCCTCCGTCACCAGAAAGTCCGACAAACTCCCAGACTCGTGTAACTGTCCATGCGTCTCCCCTCGCCGCTGGCGGCGTCAACTCGTATACCGTGCCGCAACCACCATCACCGCCGCAGAATTCATCACCGCGATAGTAGTTGGTTCCATATATGTTTCCGCCGTCGGCCACTAACCCGGCAAAGGGAGAATTACCTTCGGTGGACATTCCACCGAACTTAAATATGGTGGATTCCTTCCACGTACCGCCCGGCGTCGCCGGTGGCGCCAGTGCAACGACTCCACCATCTTCGTAAATATTGCTTCCCTTCGCGGTCGAATACAGCACTCCGTTTGATCCGAACAGGACGGCTGAGACTGGCGCGTTGACTGCGGCATGAATATCCGAGGCGAACGTGAAAAGGACCGTTTCGGTCCAACTGCCACCCGGAGATGTAGGCGGCGCCAGTTCGAAAATCACACCCCCGCCACTCCCACCTCCTTCCGTGGTCCCGTACAGCCCCCCGTTCGGACCGAACGCCAGATTCGCCTGTGGATACTGGCCATTTGCACCGCTGAAACTGTACAACACCGTTTCGGTCCATTCACTCCCGGTGGGGTTGCTCAATTCGAAGACCGTACCGTAGCCGTATTGTCCTCCGCCGGACGTGGTGCCAAACAGCGATCCCTGTGGGCCGATGATCAGCGGTGCATGCGATGCGCCACCATCTGGGGATTTCTGAAAGCTAGATCGTCGAGTAGGTACTCTGGACGTAACCGTCACGTGCGGCGACAACAGTTCGCGTAAGCAGCAGCAAGAGAACTCCGGCTTTCCTCGTATAGTGCGTCATAGTGCTTTCTTCCTCCTTTTGGTAGAAAACCCTGCGGTGCTTGGCATTTTCCCGTGTAACATCGTCTGATGGTGACTTACCGTTGCGGCGCTGCCGATTTGGTGGCGTCACATCATAGCAGCCAAGGCATCAGGAAGAAAGGCCTGCAGGACCTGCAGGCCAGGCTGGCGTACTGGTCAGCCAGTGTAGCGTTCGCCCGGCAAAGGGGTAGTGCGGGCCAGCGGGGCTGGCTTTGAATCTGTTTTTCGATAGGAATTCTACCCACCCGGCCATCTGGTAGTCCTCGACGCCAGGTTTGAAAATGCGGTTGGCTTCCTTTGCTGAAAATAAAGACTTTAGGCAGTTTCTTGAAACCATGATAAGTCTTCTTTTCTCTGGCTTTCCCCCCGGAGGAGCGCCACGTCATAGCCCTCGCTCAGTCCCGCGCCAGCGCCGCCGCCTCGCGCACCCCGCGGCCATTCCCGCTCCGCTGCCGGTTTCCGATAACGCGAACCGGTTCGCCTTGTCGCGATGTTTCGAGAGCCAGCTCGCGGGTGCCGTCGTCGCCGTCGGCGGCTACAATAATTTCGTAACGAAGCCCGCGCGCCTGGAAATCCGCCCCGCTGCAAAGATTGTGGAGGCGATAGTGCCGGCTTCATTGAATGCCGGCAAAATCACAGATACGTCGCACAATTGGTTTATTCTAACAGGTGTAATCCCAGATGCCCCTCAATGTCGCCATCGTCGGCTGCGGTCTGATCGGGTCGAAGCGCGCCCAATCGCTGGCGGGCGCCCGCTTGGCCGTCTGCTGCGATCTGGATGCGGCACGCGCCCAGGCGCTGGCAGCGGCACATCCGGACGCCGAGCCGGCCTCGGACTGGCGGCGAACCGCGGCCCGCCCCGGAATCGATATCGTGGTCGTCGCGACGGCTCACGACATGCTGGCCCCCATTGCCGCGGAAGCCGCGCGGTCGGGCAAGCACGTGCTCATCGAGAAGCCTGGCGCGCGCCGTGCCGGTGAGCTGGATGCCGTGGCGGACGCCGCGCGCGATTCCGGCGCCCTGGTGCGCATCGGCTTCAACCACCGCTATCATCGCGCTTTCCGCAAGGCGCGCGAGATCTTCGATTCTGGCGCCATCGGCGCTCCGCTATTCATCCGCGCCCGCTACGGCCATGGCGGCCGGCCCGGCTATGAGCGCGAGTGGCGCGCCGATGCGGCTGTCTCGGGCGGCGGCGAGTTGGTCGATCAAGGCGTGCATCTCGTCGATCTGGCGCGCTGGTTTCTGGGCGACTTCGCTCGCGTCCAAGGCCGCACGCCGACCTTCTTCTGGAATATGCCCGTGGAAGACAACGCCTTCCTCCTGCTCGAAACCGCCGCCGGCCAGGTGGCTTTTCTGCACGCCGGCTGGACCGAGTGGAAAAACCTGTTTTCGTTCGAAATTTGTGGGCGTACGGGCAAGCTCGAAATCTCGGGCCTGGGCGGCAGCTATGGAACCGAGCGCCTCACTTTGTACAAGATGTTGCCTGAGATGGGCCCGCCCGAAACCACGGCTTGGGAGTTTCCCATGGTCGACGATTCCTGGGGAGCGGAGTTCGCCGATTTCCTGGAAGACCTCCGCCTCGGCCGTCAGCCGTGCCCTGGCATCGCCGACGCACAGGCCGCCCTGCGCATCGCCGAGCAGGTATACCGGGAGAACGCCGCATGATCATCACCCGCAGTCCGCTCCGCATTTCGCTCGGTGGCGGCGGCACCGACCTGCCTTCCTATTACCGCGAGCACACCGGTTTCGTCATCTCGGCGGCCATCGATAAGTACGTCTACATTACGCTGCACGAGACCTTCACGCAGGAGCTGCTCATCAAGTATTCGCAGATGGAGCTGGCGCATGCGGTGGACGAAGTGAAGCACCCCATCGTGCGCGAAGCCTTGCGCCTGGTGGACGTCGGCCCCCATCCGTGTCTCGAAATCGTGAGCATGTCGGACATCCCGGCGGGCACCGGACTGGGCTCGTCGGGCAGTTTCACGGTGGCACTGCTGCGCGCCCTGCACGCCTGGAAGAGAAACGTAATCCCACGCCAGGAACTCGCCGAACAGGCCTGCCACATCGAAATCGATCTCCTCGGCGAGCCCGTAGGCAAGCAGGATCAGTACATCGCCTCCTTCGGCGGCATCGCCTGCTTTCACTTCCTGCCGGACAATCGCGTGGAGGTGGTGCCCCTGCAGCTCGACGCCGAAACCCTGGCCAACCTCGAAGACAACCTGCTGCTGTTCTTCACCGGCTTCACCCGCTCCGCCTCGGCCATCCTCGAAGAGCAGGATACTCGCACGCGCCAGCACGATGCCGGAATGATTTCGCAGTTGCACGCCGTCAAACAGCTCGGCTGCGAGAGCCAGGCGGCGCTCGAGCGCGGCGATCTGCGCCGCTTCGCCGAGCTGATGCACGTGCATTGGGAGCACAAGAAAGCGCGCTCGCGCGGCATGTCGAATGCGCGCATCGACGAATATTACGACCTGGCGCGGCGCAGTGGCGCGCTGGGCGGCAAATTGATCGGAGCCGGAGGCGGCGGCTTTCTGATGCTGTATACCGAAGACAAAACGCGCCTGCGAAATGTCATGCGGCGCGCGGGATTGCGCGAAGTGCGCATACGCTTCGATTTTCAGGGCACCACCGTGTTGGCGCACGCATGAGCGCTATGCTGCCGGTCGCCATCCTCGCTGGCGGTATGGGCACGCGGCTCTATCCGCTCACCGAACACATCCCCAAGGCGCTGGTCGAAATCAACGGCGAGCCGTTTCTCGCGCACCAGTTGCGGCTGCTGCGCGCGGCGGGCATCGCGCGCGTGGTCATCTGCATCGGCCGGCATGGCGAACGTATCCGCGAATTCGCAGGCAATGGCGCGCGCTTTGGCATGGAGATCGAATACTCCGCCGATGGCCCCGTGCTGCTGGGTACCGCGGGCGCCGTCCGCAATGCCATGCCGCTGCTGGGCGATGCGTTCTTCGTGTTGTATGGCGATTCTTACCTGCCCTGCTCTTATCGCGAAGTGGAGCAGGCTTTCGAGTCGGCTGGCCAAGCCGCCCTGATGACCGTCTATCGAAACGAGGGCCGCTGGGACTCCAGCAACGTGGAATTCTCCGAGGGCCGCATCCTGGCCTACGATAAAAGGAACCGGACTACCCGCATGCAGCACATCGATTATGGCCTGGGCATCTTTAGCCGCGCGGCTTTCGACGGCGCGCCCCACGCCGATCTCGCGGAGATCTATGGCGATCTGCTGCGCCGCGGCCAACTGGCTGCCTGCGAAGTCCGCGAACGGTTTTACGAGATCGGTTCCGCTCAAGGTATACGCGAGCTTTCGGATTACCTCGCCATTTCAAAAACATGAGCTTCGTTGAAGAGTACATCGCCGAATCCGCCGAGGTCCTGCGCCGTCTGGACCCGCTAGCCATCGAGAAACTGGCGCAATTGCTGGCCGGAGTCCGCGCGCGCGGCGGCCGTTTGTTCATCCTGGGGGTGGGCGGCAGCGCCGCCAATGCATCGCACGCGGTCAACGATTTTCGCAAGATCTGCGGCATGGAAGCATACTGCCCCACCGACAACGTTTCCGAACTAACGGCCCGCACCAACGACGAAGGCTGGGCCACGGTCTTCGAAGCATGGCTGCGCATCAGCCGTCTGCGCGGCGCGGACGGCCTGCTCGTGTTTTCGGTGGGCGGCGGCAACCTGGAAAAACAGGTGAGCCCCAATTTGGTTTCCGCCCTGCAATATGCGAAGTCCATCGGTGCGGCGATCGGCGGCGTGGTCGGCCGCGCCGATGGCTACACCGCGCAGGTGGCGGATGCCTGCGTGATCGTCCCCGCGGTCAACCCGGCGCACGTCACCCCGCATGCCGAAGCTTTCCAGGCCGTGATCTGGCATCTGCTGGTCTCGCATCCCGCGCTGAAAGCCGCCCAAACGCGGTGGGAATCGCTCCCATGAACCGGGCCGTATTCCTGGATCGCGATGGCGTGCTCACGCGCGCCCTGGTGCGCGATGGCAAACCTTATGCCCCGGCCACGCTCGCCGAAATGGAAATTGAACCGGAGGCGTCCGCCGCCCTGGCGCGCCTGAAAGCCGCTGGCTTCGTCTTGATCGTGGTAACCAATCAGCCGGATGTGGCGCGTGGCAACGCCCGCCGCGAAGATGTCGAAGCCATGCATGCCGTCCTGCGCGCCGACTTGCCTCTGGATGACTGCGCGGTCTGCTATCACGACGATGCCGACGCCTGCATCTGCCGTAAGCCGCTGCCCGGCCTGCTGATCCAGGCGGCGGCCGTCCACTCGATCGATCTCGCCCGCAGCTTCATGATCGGCGACCGCTGGCGCGACATCGACGCCGGCGCCGCCGCTGGCTGCCGCACCATCCTGATCGACCGCGCCTATCGTGAGCGCGGGCCCGAACATATGCCGGACGCGCGGGTGGATACGTTGACCCAAGCGGTGAACTGGATTACACAATCAGAACAGGCCGCGCGTCAGACCTGATATGCCCGCCATGCTTGCCGAATGCCGCTACGCGCTCCGACAACTCGCTCGCTCTCCCGGATTCGCCACGGTAGCCATACTCACGCTGGCGCTCGGCATCGGAGCCAACACCGCGGTCTTCAGTGTGGCGGACGCCGTGCTTCTGCGGCCGCTGCCCTATCCGAACGCCGATCGTCTGGTCATGATCTGGGACCAGCTTTGGAAAATTGGTGTGCGCCAACTGCCCGTGAGCGCCGCAACCTTTGATGCTTATGGCGATGCTTACGGGGCGGATAAGCGCGTCTTCGATGCAGTTGCCGCATTCAAAGAGGAAGACCGTAATCTGACCGGCGCGGGCTACGCCGAGCGCATCGCGGCCACCTCCGCAACTTCCGGCTTATTCGAAATGCTGCGCGCCCGAACCGTCCTCGGGCATGGCTTCACGGCAGAAGACTGGCAGCCTGCACGCGCCCATGTTGCAATCCTCGGCTATGCGCTCTTCGCGCGGCGTTTCGGAGCGAACCCAAGCGTTCTGGGGCGGACGGTTCGCCTCGATGACAGCGCTTACATCGTGGTGGGCGTGATGGCGCGGGATTTCAATTTTAGCTTACACACCGGCGCCGTCGACATTTGGACACCGCTGCCGCCGGTCGAAGATCGCGGGAAATGGCAATTCCAGATGCTGGCTCGCATACGTCCTGGAATCGGAATCGAAGCAGCGCAGGCTTCGGTGACGGCGGCGGCCGCGCGCGTCGAGCAAACCATGCATCCTTACCGCGGACCGAATGGCGAAGATGGGGGATATCACGCCATCGTAATTCCCTTGCGTGAGCAGCTTTTGGGCGATTTCCGCACGGGCGCGCTGATCCTGCTGAGCGCGGTTGCGCTAGTGCTGCTGATCGCCTGCGCCAACGTGGCCAATCTGCTGTTGGCGCGCGCCGCGTCGAGAGAAAAAGAAATCTCCGTGCGGCGGGCGCTGGGGGCCTCCAACGCCGCACTCGTTCGCCAATGCATGACGGAAGCCGGTGTTCTGGCGGCGCTCGGCGGCGCGGCGGGCGCGCTCGTGGGCGGCTGGGGAGTTGCCCTGCTGAAAGCGCTCAGCCCCACGGACCTGCCGGTAGTAGCGCGCCTCGCGATCGACGGGCGAGCGCTCCTGTTCTTGTTCGGAATCTCATGTGTCGTGTGCCTGCTGTTTGGCGCGGCGCCGTCACTGGCAGTGGCGCGCATGAACTGGACACTGCGCGGATCGCGTGCCAGGCGGCGCACCTCCAGCGTGCTGGTAGCCGGCGAGGTCGCGCTCGCCCTGATGCTGTTGATCGGTGCCGGCCTGCTGCTGAAAAGCTTCGCGCGGCTGCGGCAGATCGATCCCGGCTTCCGTCCCGATCATCTGCTGACCATGCAGGTACAGCTCTCCGCTCCGCGTTACGCACAACCGCGTGGCAGAATCGCCTTCTTCTCCGAGATGCGCCAGCGGCTCGCCAACCTGCCGGGCGTAGTCTACGCGAGCACCGTGAGCCGCTTGCCCGTAGCCAGAGTGGGACTGAATACACGCACCGGCAACCCGTTCTCGATCGAAGGCCGGCCCTGGAATCCCAACAGCCCGACGCCTCAGATCGCGCATACGCAGACCGTGGGCCTCGACTATTTCAGGACCATGGGCATTCCGCTGCGCGCCGGCCGCATCTTCTCCGAGGCCGATACGCTGGATGCGCCGCCCGTGGTCGTGGTCAATGAAACGCTCGCCCGGCGATTCTTTCCGCACGGCGACGCCATCGGCAGCCATCTGCTGCTCGGAGCGCCGCAACCGGGCGCCCGCTGGATGACCATCGTCGGAATCATCGGCGACCTCAGGACCGGCGCGCTGGACGACCAGCCCATGCCGCAATACTACACGCCGCAAGCGCAGGAGGCCCCCGGGTCGATGATCGTGGTATTGCGGACTGCCGGCGATCCGCTGCAGTTGGCGCGCCAGGCTTCGGGAGTGGTTCGCCTGCTCGATCCGGACGTGCCCGTATATCAGATCGCCACCATGCGGCAGCACGTCTCCGAGGCCGTTGGCCAGCCGCGCTTTCAGACGGTGCTCCTGGCGTTCTTCGCGGCCACGGCGCTATTTCTTGCCGCCGTAGGAATCTACGGAGTGGTGGCCCACGCCGCGGCCGAGCGAACCAAAGAGATCGGCATCCGCATGGCCCTCGGCGCGGATGCGGCGCGGGTTGTCGCGACGGTTCTGGCGGACGGCTTGAGGCCAGTCGCGGCGGGAATCGCACTGGGGCTCGGCGGCGCCCTGGCGCTCGCGCGATTACTTTCCAGCGTTCTGTTCGAAGTGGCCCCGCGCGATCCGGCGGCATTCGCCGGGGCTGGGATAATGCTGGCGCTCACGGCGGCCGCCGCGTGCCTGGGGCCGGCCAGGCGCGCCGCGCTTCTCGATCCGCAGATCGCTCTGCGCGAGGAGTAATCGGTTAATTAAGACCCCGCCTTACGCGTGGCATGCGCGGTCTTCCCGGTCGTTACCGGCTCTTTCAGCAGTGTATCGAGCAGCGCGCGAATGCTGTTCTCCTGGTCTTTGAAGAAATCCTCGCCGCCGGAATACTGCGCTCGAATCACGCGGTGGCGATCGATGAAGAGCAGATCCGGAACGTAGTTCGGCTTGGCCAGCGAGGCCTGCTCATACTCCAGCACTGCATCGCGCTTGGCGAACCCCACCGGAAAAGTGGGCTTGAACTGCGCCACAAATCCGGGCACCAGTTGTGGCGCGTCATCGTTAAAAGCCGCGGCGAGAATCTGCACGCCGCGCGCGCCATATTCAGTCTGAATGCCGCTCAGAATTTGCGTGGTGTGCTGACAATGCGGGCAGGTCGTCAGGATGAAGGCCAGCACCACAACCTTTCCCGCGTACTGGCTGATCAGAGTTTGTCCGCCGTAAGGCGTGCTAATGGCGAACTCGCCCGCGGGGCGCGGCACCGTCTGAGCCTGCGCCGCCAATCCGGTCGCCAGCATGGAGAGAGCGATAAGTGAATGCCTAAGTCGCATAATGCCAGTGTACTCCAGACGAGGGAGGCTGTGCCGAACGCTCGCGGCTCAGCCATCCTTGCGATATCACCGCTACCGTGACCGAGCCGGTAGAGTAGGAGAGAGGGCGGCGCGAAGCGCGCGACCCGCTCCCCCCCTTGTCGAACCGGAAATGCAGATTTCCCACGTCCGGCTCTCCGGAAAGCTCTCGCCTCAGGCGTACGCAAGTGCCGACAGACGGAGCAGTCCGAACCGCCCCAGATGCCCCAACCAGGATTCCCCTGCGGGAAGCTGATAGGGGTGTTGGCTGCGGCGCAAATGTTGGATAGCGCTCGATCTTGCAGTAGGCGCTCATGGGGTACCCAAAAGGAAAAGACCGGAATGGGCTTGCAACACTGATGACTGTCCGTCACTTCGTGCAGCTTCTCCCGCTCCCGCTGAATGGCCTTCTTCGAAGGAAACACGTTCAGGTATTTTCGTTTACGGCCTTTTCGGTCGCGATCGTACCGAGGCCGTGCTCGGTTCCCCAGCGTTGGCCAATGGGGTGGTCTACACGCGCCGAAGGCCTGTAAACAACGGGCTTGAATGTTTCCAGTGTGGCTGGGAGCACCCGGTTACCGACGGCCCGCGTGCTGCCGGGTCCCGGTGACCCAATCGCAATTTATTATGTTCTGCTGCCCGATTTGGGGTGCGCACCTACGTATGCATCCACCGCAGAACACTTGCCACCCAGCGGTGGGCGTCCGGATCCCCGGCCAGCAGCGCTGAACCGACAGGCGATCCGAGCAGGATCAGGCGCCCTCGCCGCAGCGCGACAGGCTGATGAGCAAACGTCGCAATCACCCGATCGCCCGTCCGGGGATCGAGCGGCAGCGGGTAGAACTCCCGAATCTGCGCGCGCACCGGCCAGGTGAAATCCACGTAGGGCACGTACGGGGATGCCATCCCTCGCTTCGCGAGTCCAACCGCCGACTCAAGCAGTACCGACCCGCCGCTCCTGAGGCGCTGCCGCACTGTGCCGGCCATGCGCTCACTCAATATGCCCGCGCCTGGAATGACGAGCCCTACCCCGCGCGGTGTCTGGTTTCCTGCCATCACGGAACGGAACATCACGGAACGAAACCCAGCCAGTGACTCCGGCAAGAGGCAGGCGGAGCCGAGGTCGATGAGAGACGCCCCATCGGGACATCCGGCGCGGATGTGGACCTCCGCCGCACAAGCAGCCAGGAACTCCCTCCGTGAAATGCGCATCCTTAGAACCTGCCCGCCATGAAGCGGTCCATGGCCGCTGCCGTATCGAAGAATTGCTGGTCGGGGGCGAACCGGTAGCGTGCCTCCATTTCTGCAATGACCCAGCCGTCGTACCCAACCTTGTCCAGCGCGGCACGTATCGCCGGCCAGTTGTTATCGCCCAGGAAAATATTGGTATAGACGCTCTGATCGCCGCACCGGCCCCGGTGCCGCATGACATCCTTTAAATGCACGCGGGTAATTCGCGGCCCCTGGATTTCGATCCACTGCTCCGCAAAGCCGGTGTCGTGGATGTTGCCGACATCCAGATGAATGCCGACCCAGGGATGGTTTACTTCGTTGAGAAATTGCCAGAACTCGCGCGGAGAAAGCAGGAAGCGCTGTTCGGAGTTGCAGTTCTCGCAGCCGATCTTAACCTTTGCTTGGGCAGCCCGGTCGCCCAGCGACCGTAGGCCATCGACACAGCGGCGGTAGACTTCGTTGTAGGGCACCGATTCGGTCACCACCCCCGCGACCACCAGAATGGCGTCGGTATTCAGCAGTTGCGCCGTTTCGATTTGCCGCTCGATGTGGCGCCGCGCCGCGGCCTGCACTCGCGGATCGCGGGCCGAGAGATTTTCGTCCCAATCGAGCGAGTTCGCAACATCAGAAACCGTCAGTCCGGCTTCACGCACCTTGCGGAGCAATTCGCGCACCCCGGCATCGCTGGTATCCATCTTGAACCAGGGCTTCTCGCCGAGCCACAGTTCGACGCCGTCGAAGCCGGCCTTCTTGATCAGCGCCAGCCCCTTCTCAAGGGACCAGCCGTCGGGAATCAGGTTATCGCCGATGGATTTCTGCACTCCCTGATGATACGTCCGGCCGCTTGCTGACGCGCGCGGCTCGGATCAGAGACGGAATTTCGAATCGCTCGCCGAAACGGAGGCGACGGGTTCGGAGGCGGGCCGTTGGTCCTGGTCAGCGGCGGCAACCGGCGGCTGGGGTAGCGCCGCATCTGATTCATTTTGCTTGGGTTGCGGCTCAGAATGGCTCTGTTCACTCAATGTTGATTCTGGCTCGGGCTGCTCGCTTTCTACGGGCGAATCGGGCGGCTCGGGCTGGGGCGGACGGGGCTTCTGAAGGGCCTGGAGCTCGCGCAGCGCTTTGAAGTAGGCGCGCTCCCAGCGGGTTTGTTGTTTCAAAACGTATTCGAGTGTGCGCATCCTGGATTCAGTGAGGGCGCCCTGATCGTAGATGTTGTACTCCATGTTGCTGGCGCGAGCGGCCTTCCACTGGGCCACCGCCATTTGCTCGAGCAAGTACTGTTCGGTGCGGCCCTGGGGCTGCCATTCGGTTTCGAGGTCGGCGCAAAGCTGCTGGAACTCTTCGGCGTTTTCGGCGGGCAGCACGGCGGAGCGAGCGCACAGGCCGTGGCGGAGGGCGTTGAGGCGGACGGCGGCCTTGCCCTCGGGAGTTCTGGGTCCGGTGGACTTTAGCGCGTTGCGACGATTGGCTTCTGTCTGTTTGGTGGAGGTCATTTGGTTATCCCATGCCAAGGGTATGCGGGCGAGAGTGGCGGGTTGGGGGCTACGGTTGGAAATTTGGGTGTAAGAGGTTTGTTTCGATGGCGGAAATAAAGTTGGCCGACGCGTGACCCGCTGAGGAAGAAGGACCGGCCCGTCCTACGCGGCATCACAGAACGCTCTCCAATCCACGACGGTCGGGTGTATACTAGGCGCAATCAGTGAAGCGAATCGTTAACACCTTCTTGGGCAGACTGAACTTGGGGAAGAGCGCTTACGCAGTGTTTGTGCAGACATTCACCACGCTGTTCGGCTTCGGCTACATGCCCGGCGCAAACTCCTACTCGGCGCTGGTCCAGGGCACCGACGGAAAGTTGTACGGAACAACCGCGGGGGCCGACCACGGCACGATCTTCAATATCACGCCGAGCGGCACGCTGACGACGTGAGCCTCATTCAGCGAGCAATCGCCGGCGACCCCAAGGCCCAGGAGCAATTATTCAAAGAGCACGCCAGGGCCCGCAGTATACCAGAGGGACTTCCAATCACACAAGCCGCCGGCATTGTCCTTCGCATCCTGTTCTTTTCTCCTATGTGCGTTGCTTTGTTGTGCCCGGTCAGCGCGGCTGCGCAGGATAACTATGAAATTCAGGTTTATTCCTCGGAGACGATGGCCCCCAAGACGCTGCTGATCGAACTGCATAGCAATTTTACGGTGGAAGGAAGCACTACAACCCAGTACGGCATGCTGCCAACCCAGCAACAGGAGCACGAAACGCTCGAGCTGACTGAGGGGATCAATGACTGGTCCGAGATCGGTTTTTACATCTTTACCGCCGAGAGAAACGGCAACGGTGTACAGTGGGTTGGAGATCACATACGCCCACGCGTGCGGATCCCTCCTCGCTGGCGCTGGCCCGTGGGAGTGAGCTTATCGAGCGAGTTCGGATATGCCAGAGCGGCATATTCCAATCCGACTTGGTCCTGGCAGATTATGCCGATTGTGGATCAGACGATTGGGCGCTGGTACTGGTCGGTTAACGGAACGATGGTCTGGGACGTCCATGTCGTTCCCACGCCCGCAGATTCGACACCCGCGCAGAAGCAGGCTTACTATCAGAACGTCGCCCCCCGAGGCGTGACCTTCGGCCCGGCGGCAACCGTGACGTATGCGCCATCAAAACATTTCAACATCGGCGTTGAGTATTACTCCTACTACGGTCAGCTGGGGAATTTTGTCTCTCCGCACTATCAGCAGCAACAGGTCTTCCCGGTCGTCAACCTGTTTGTTTCGCCCAAGTGGGAGATCAATGTTGGGGCAGGTTGGGGCGCGACTGCGGGAACCGACCATCTGATCGTGAAGTGCATCGTAGGGCGCTATTTTGATTGGTCACATCACCGTCCGGGCAGCTCCGAAAGCGTGCAATAAGCCGCAAGGAACCTGATGAACCGGCGCACATTCATCGCGCAGGCAGGCGCAGCGTTGACCGGGCCGACCTTGGCTTCTGTCGCGCCGGCATGGGCCCAAACCGCACCCGACGTGAAGCTGGAGATCGCGCCTCTGGAGCTCGAAATCGCGCCCCGCAAGGTGGTTCACACCGTGGCCTATAATGGGCGCGTTCCGGGCCCGCTGATTCGCTGGCCCGAAGGTAAGCCCATCGCCATCGACGTGTTCAATCGAACTGCCATCCCCGAGATCGTGCACTGGCACGGCCTTTGGATTCCCTCCACCATGGATGGCTCGATGGAGGAGGGTAGTCCGATGATCGCACCTGGAGCGCAATTCCGCTATCAGTTCACGCCACAGCCCGCAGGATTCCGTTGGTATCACACCCACGCTTTTTCCGGGCGCGACCTGAAGCGCTCCACGTACACCGGACAGTTCGGCTGCTTCTACATCGAATCCAAGGAGGACGCCGGTAGATACGACCAGGAAATCTTCCTGACGCTGCACGATTGGGACGCGTACATGGGAGGCAGCGGCGACTCGTCGATGGAAGCTGCGTACGAATATGGAACCATCGATGGCCGTATGCTCAGCTTTGGCGATCCTCTCAGGGTGCGCGAGGGGCAACGAGTGCTCTTGCACCTTCTGAATGCGAGCGCCAGCCTAGTTCATTGGCTGGCGCTCGCGGGACACGAACTGACCGTAGTCGCCATGGATGGCAATCCGGTGTCCGCGCCGGGCCGGGTGCACGCGGTCCGTTTGGGACCCGCCGAGCGTATCGATGCCGTCGTTACGATGAATCAGCCTGGAGTGTGGATTCTTGGAGAAACGCGCGACCAATTGCGCAAGACGGGCATGGGAATTGTCGTCGAATACGCCAACCGGCAGGGCAAGCCGAAGTGGATCGAGCCGCCGGAAACGCTGTGGGATTACAAGCGTTTCGCGGCAACCCTTCGAGCCGCCCGTGAAACAGATGAAGTGATCCCCTTGCGTTTCGAATCAAAGTTTCACGGGCAGGGCAATTTCGCTTCCTGGATGATCAACGGAAAGTCCTATCCCCATACGGACACAATCATGCTCCGCGAGGGAAAAAGGTATCGCTTGCGGATGATCAATCGCAACACAGACGATCACCCGGTTCATCTACATCGGCATACTTTCGAGGTCACCAGTTTGGACGGAACGCCGCTTTCCGGGCTATATAAGGACGTGCTGATGGTTCCGGCAAACACGACCGCAGAAGTGGATTTCACCGCAAGCAATCCCGGTGCGACTCTCTTCCATTGCCACAACCAGAGTCACATGGACTTTGGATTCATGATGCTTTTTCGATATGCCTGAACCGGCAAGTCTATCTCGCGGAAGGGAGGACGGGGCCAGTACCCTAACCGGGGGTTGACTATGCGTGTAATACGGCGAGGTCCAGCGATCCTTGGGTATGGCGTCTTCCGAGACTTCGCCAGCACTCTCCAGGCGGCCGATCTCGCCCGAGCGATGGGCTAATTGCGGCGCCATCACTTTGATCTTTGTTGGGCGATCCATTTGTCCGTGCGCGCATCGAGGAGATCGAGGGGGAGCGTTCCGCCGTCCAGCATCTCGTCGTGGAAGCTGCGGATGTCAAACCTGGCGCCCAATTCTTTCCGGGCTCGCTCGCGGAGTTCGCGAAACTTGAGCTGGCCGAGCTTGTAACTGAGGGCTTGCGCGGGCCACGCTATGTAGCGGTCGGTCTCCGACTGGATGGTAGGCTCGTCCACAGCGCCGGACTTGCGGAAGAAATCCACGACCTGGTCGCGTGTCCATCCTTTCGAGTGGATTCCCGTATCGACGACCAGACGCACCGCGCGGAAGAGCTCCGAGGAAAGGCGGCCGTAGTCCGAAACGGGATCCCGATAGAAGCCGACCTCTTTGCCGAGTTGCTCTGCGTACAGGGCCCAGCCTTCGACGTACGCGTTGAAGCCGAGACTGTGTAGGCGGAACTTGGGCAACCCCGTGAGCTGCTGCTGGACGGATAGCTGCATGTGATGTCCGGGGACGCCTTCGTGGTAGGCGATCGCCTCGTCGTCGATTAACGAACGATCGGCGAAGTTGGAGGTGGCCACCACCACGCGGCCGGCGCGCTTGCCGTCCGGGGTGCCGGTGACGTAATGCGTTGCCGCGGCGGATTGGAAGGCGGGTATAGCTTCGACTGTGACCGGCGACCGGGGAAGCAAAGTGAATAGCTCCGGGAGCTTGGGCTCCATCTGCGCGATATAGCGGCGGAAATCGTCCAGGATCTGCTCCGCCGAGGTCGGAATGTATTTGGGATTGGTTTTGAGGGAGGCCCGGAAGAAGGCCAGGTCGGCGAAGCCCTCCTTTTTAGCGATAGCAGTCATCTCGGCCTGAATGCGGTCGATCTCGCGGAGACCGAGCTGGTGTATCTCGTCCGGTGTCATGCGGGTGGTGGTCCGGGCATAGATGTCGTTTTGGTAGCGCTTCTGGCCATTCGCGAGAGAAATGACCGCGAGGGTGGTGCGGCCTTCGGGCGCATATTCCGAACGGAGGAAGGCGGCGAACGCGAGGTAGGCGGGGACGACGGCGCTGTTGATAGCGGCGGCGATCTGTCGGGTCAAGCGCTTCTGTTCTTCGAGCGAGATGCTTGCGGGATACTTCTTTGTCGGGAGCAGAAAGGGATCGGCGTCGAGGATGCCCTGACACTGGACGGGGAGCTTTTCCAGGAGGAATCGGACGGGCATGAGCTTGTCTTTCATGCCGGCGCGAAGGACTTCGGTGGTCTGGCCGAGAACTCGAGGGATCTGGTGAAGGCGGGCGATGTAGTCCTCATAGTGCTTGACGGAGTCGAACGGGACGGAGAGCGGTAGATCCGCGAGGCTGGTATGGATACCATTCTGCTGGTTGATCGGCATCTCGTATTCTTTGAGGTCGAAGTCGGCGATGCGCTGCTGGAGGACACGAATGAGGAGGTCGTGCGAGAGTTGGTCCTGGTCGGAGAAGCCGGCACTGGGGATGGCGCCAAGCCGGGCAAGGAAGGCCTCGTCGGTTCTGTGGCGCTCGGCGATGCCGTCGAGTGAGTATTCGGCGAGCTTGTCGTTGTAGCGATAGTCGCCGAAGGCGGTGGCGCGCTCCGGAAAGTTGCGCAGATCGGCCTCGTACTGTTCCTCGAAAAGGGCGTTCTGGGCGGCGAGGCGGTCGGCAACTGGTTGGAGGTTTTGGGCGAAGACGGAACCAGCTATGGCGATTAAGAAAAACAGGCTCTGGTGAAGGCGCATAGTGTATGCAGCGTACCAGAAGGCAGGGTGGTTGCGCGAGAGAATGGATTTATGACCGGCGTGAGAATGGACAAGTGGCTCTGGGCTGCCCGGTTCTTCAAGACGCGCTCGCTCGCGGCACGGGCATGTGAGCTCGGCAGGATTGAGTCCAACGGACAAGGCGCCAAGGCTGCGCGCGAGGTCCGGGTCGGCGACCTGTTGCAGGTGAAGAACGCCGGCGGCGACTTTCAGGTGCGGGTCCTGGCCTTGAGTGAGATGCGCGGCCCGGCGGCGTTTGCGCAGACGCTCTACCGTGAGACAGAGGAGAGCCGGGAGTTACGGCTGAAGTTGGCGGAGGAGCGTAAAGCGATGCCGCATTTCGAAGCGTTGCGGGAAGGCAAGCCATCCAAGCGCGATCGCCGTGAAATCGACCGGCTGCGGCGTAGAATGTAGCGTCCCGTCTATTTGAGTGCTTGCATCCGCGCCCCGCGAATCCAATCGAGTATCGTCTTGTACTGCCAGCTCGCATCGTTGCCCGCCCACCGCTGACCGCCGTTGTGCGTCGCCAGATAGTCATCGACGTTGCCGGCGGCGTCGGTAGGCCGCGTCGGCTTAACCAGGATCAGGCTGTGGTCCGGGTCGCTGATGTCGAGCACGCGCATGGCGTACTTGTAGTTCTCTTCACTGTCCTGTGGCGAGAACTCCCCTTCGGCGTTGGGCGGCCGCAGCTTGAAAATGACGTGCGTCGCGTGGCACATGACGCAGGCTTTGCCGTCCGGGCCGGGCGCCGCCAGAATGGGCTCGATCTTGGCTACGAAGTAGCCGAAGTCCAGCACCGATCCCGGCTGCACGTCGGCCAGCGCTTCTTTCAGGTTCTTGCCGCTCAGGACGCGTGTCGCAATTGCCTGCAATCTCTGGTTGGGATCGTTTCGCAGCCGGTCCAAGACGGCGCGAAATTCCGGACGCTGTTCGATGCCCTTGACTTTGCGCAACAGGTCCAGCGCCGCCGCGCGCACGTTGGCATCCCGGTCGCTCAGGCTGGCCATCACCGCCCGAAACACCACCGGCTGATCCAGAAAATCAGGCTCTTTGTAAATGTATTTGCCATTGCCTAAGACGTACGCCCGATCCTGCGAGACCGCGCCGCCGGAGACGCCGAGATGTCGCCGCATGAACTTCGGATCGTTCACCTCCTCGATCAGGATGTTCCTCTGCGAGCTCCCCAGATGATCGAAAGCCTTCACCACCAGGGGCTGTAGGTCTGCATCGTCAAGGTAGCGCGCCAGAGCGATCTGGATGGCCGCCCGCTGCACATCCTCGTCCGGGTCTTGGAACGCCTCCATCACCTGGTTGCGCCGCCCGGAATCTTGCATGAGCTCCGGAAACGACGCTGCCGCGGTCAGCACCTGGGCGTAGTTCTTCACGCGCGGCTGCCGCTCGAGCAGGCTACGCACGGCCACCAGGATCGACGGCTGCCGGGTCCACGCCGAGTCAGCCGGTAGGCCGGAAAGCAACGGCAGCGCTACCGCCTGGGCGTCCAGATCGCCATTCGTCAGAATCTCGGCGATAGTCTTGACCAGTGCCGGATCGGGCGCGGCGGGTGCGTCGATGTTGAGAACCCCGCGCTGCCCGTTTTCATATACGTACCGCACGGTGTCGCGAACTTGTTTGTCCGGATCGAGTCCGAGTTCCAGGGCGGCCTCGGCAAAACGCTGATCGCCGGCTCCGCTGAGTGTGCTGCCCGCCTTTAGCACATTGATCTTGGTGTCGGTATCGGCGCCTTTCAGGCACGCAATCAACGCTTCCTCGAGCTCCGGCCCCGAGCTGCTGAAGAAATGGATCAGGTCGCTGTCGTTGCCCACGCGCGTCTGGTAGAAACCGTTATGGATGTCATAGCGGAAATCCACTGTCTCGCGGTATGGCGCGTACTCATAGCCGGTCCGGTGCAGGTCCGGCACACCCGAAACATATTTCGTAAAAACGGCCGGCAGCGAGATCGACACGGTGTTCGCTTTGAGCTGCGGCAGCGCGTAGTGCCTCACGTGGAAATCCCACAGCGCCTCGAGGATGCCCTGGCGTCCCAGGGGTGTTGCGGCGCGCAGCACCTTCGCAAGCGTTTGAGCCTGGTCGCGTACCACGGCTTCGTACCCGTCGTTGATCTTGTCCTGGTCGTCCTTCGTGGCGGCCGCCTCGATCCATGACCCAAGGTATCCCGTATTTTCGTCGAGCGCGTCATACAGACTTTCGTGCACCGCGCGCCGCACCATGGGGTCGGTCTCGGTGTTCAGCCGGGTGGCCAGCGCCTCTACGATCCCGGTGCGCGCATCGTGATCGTCGACTTTCCAGTAGTACCATTGCCAAAGCCCTTTCGCCGCATTCAGGCGGACGGCCGGGATGGGGTCGTCGAGGTCGTGCGTTAATGCAAGGCGGAGTGTCCCGTCGTCGGCCAGATACTTGAAATGTTGGTTGAAGAGCTGCGTCGCCCCCCAGCGCGTGCGCGCGTTCGAAGAAGCCAGAGCTGCCGCCAGTTCCGCGCGCCCTTTGGCGGCAACTTCGGGGCGTCGCTCGAGGATCATGCGCAACGCCCATCCCGCCGTGCGTTGCACCATTTTATTCTGGTCACCCATTGCGGCAACCAGCGCCTTTATGGCTCCGGGATCCGCCATGTGACCCAGCGCTCGCGCGGCAGCTTCGCGCGCCAGCGGCTGATGGCTCGACGCCAGAATCTCCCGCACTTGACGCAATACCGCCTCGGGCGCGAGGTCCCACAACTGATCGAGCTGCGAAAGCAGTAGCGGCAGATCGTCTATGGCCAGCCGCGCGGGAGGCGGCGGGAACGCATCGTCCCAGCCCTTCTCTGTCGCCGGCTTTTGGTCCGGCCCCGGATACAGTGTGGACAGCGCCATCACCGCGAACTGTGTCGCGCGAAACGGTGTATTGAACCCCTGGTAGACCGGATCTCCCTCCCAGCTTCCTTCCGGCCGCTGTGCCTTCAAGAGCGCATCCACGGCGCGCGCCAGGTGCGTGTCCGTCTCCGGCCGCCGCCCCGCCAGCGCAGCCGCCAGAACGGAATGATAGGAAATGAAGTCAGCCGGTTTCGCCTCCTTGTCGAAAGCGTAAGCCCACATGCCGCCCGGCTGCTGGAAGCTGTAAAGCTGATCGAGCAACTGGTCCAGTTGGGCCCGATACTTCTCCCGGCCGATAGTCGCCAGGAAGTGAATCTTCCAGTTCAGATCGATGATGTTCTTGGGCTGGTCCGGCGCGGCCAGCCGTTCCACCATGTCGCGTTCGGATGCCCACTGCGGTTCGCCCGTCTGTTGGTAGAGCATCTGAAAGGTCTCCCAACTCTGCGCGGCGATCTCGAACGGGCTTGTGTTCGGCTCGCAACCGTCTGTCTCATCGCCCGGCATCACGGTGCGGTCCTGGTAGTGAATCTTCAGGAAGTTCCCGTAAGGCGCGTTGAAGCTGAGCCTGGGCCGGTCGTGCGTAACGTTCTGTTCAAACTGGTGCTCGATCACCGGCAGCCGGCTCGCCACCGTGCGCGCGGAATAAATCACCCGGACCCAGTTCGCGCCAGGCTCGCCGTACAGCGGCCGCGGGTTGTTGTAGATGCGGTCGGCCAGGAATTCCAGAGCGGGCCGCTGCGTCGGCGGGTACCCGTTGGCCACCGCTGTCAGGTAGCCGCGTGTGGTGAACTGCGTGGGATGGCATGCAATGCAAAGCTTTGTGTCGGAGTGCACCATGGTCGTCCGCAGCGCCACCGCCCCGCGGCGCGGCGTGTTTGACAGCCACGTGTCGCCCATATTGACGAGAAAATCCATCCCCGTTCGCACTGCCTGGCGCGGGTCCCGGTACGGCGGCACCGGGTAGTCGGACGTGTGCAACTGATAGGCGGGGTGGTTGGCGTCTACTCGCACGTAATAGGTCTCGCCCGGCTTGAGAATCCGTGTACGGAATTTATAGAGCCCCGGATAATTCTGCGTGGCTTCGATCTGATAAATTGCCGCGCCATCGCTGTAGGGCACCACGTCCGGCTGGCCTGCCGCGTTCTTGCCCGCCTGAAAGATATCCACATCGAGCGGCACTTCGCGATCCGTGATGTCCAGCACGAAGTATGCGAGCTTTGGTTCGGTTCCATGGAAGGTGAAGCGGAACCATTGAAAGCCCTTGACCATTTCCGCGTAGAGGTCTTCACCGGGCGTCGGCGCGTAAGGACGTTCATCGTCCGCCCCAAAAATAGTTTGGCCGAACTCGAATGGTTGAGCGGTCTGCCACGTGTCGTTGGGCGCTGCCGCGATCACCGAGGGACTCCCACGTCCAACGGGAATCCGGTGCATGGCTGTTTCGAGCTCCGGAATCGGCTCGGCGCCCGGCGCACTCAGGGCAACCGTTATCTGCCCGGAGACTCGGGGTCTCAGGGTGAGATAAAAATCCAGATCGGTGGCGTGCAGCCACTTCTCCGCCACCGTCCCGCGCGCGTCTGCAATCGCGACGCTAACCCGCCGGTTACCCTGTAGATGCTCGGGATTCTTTATTGCTACAGTGACCTCATAGAGCGACCCAGGCTCCGCCGCTCCCAGCGCGATCCGACGCTGCGGCTCCTCACCGCCGACGAGCAGACCGATCATGACGAATCCACACGCGAACCATTGCGGAACTCGATTGTAAGGCTTTTCCATGGCAGGCTCCAGACCAGCACCTTTATGATATCGCTTCGTTAGGTAAGACAGGCCTCCTGGCCTGTAGGTCATGGCCCTGCGGGCCGCCAAAGCGGATGAAAACCCACTCGAGCGGCGAGTCTGAATCCTCGATGCATCCTATTAGATGGCTGGCGGCAGTTGGAAGGGCAGTGCCGGCTGGAACTGGCGCAGGCACAATCCAATCGTGCCCGGCGAGGGCGCAAGGGGGATTTCCGCGACGCCGAACGGCTGGTGCGCCGGCATGTGGCGGGGGAACTGATCCTGAGTTTCGTGCCGAACCAGGAGCAAAGCCTGTGGCGCACGCTGACGCGCAGCAAGCAGCAACTGAGGCGTGATCGGGTGCGTCTGCAGAGCCAGCTGGAGGCCCTGTGGGAAGATTGTCGGATCAAGCTGGCGAGCTGTGTCAGCGATCTGCTGGGGGTCAGCAGCTGGCGCATGCTCGGGGGGTTGGCGGAGCCGGAACTGCGGGCCACGCCGCAGCAGTGGGCGGATGCCCTGGCTGCCGCGGCGACCATGGACCGCGAACATCGCCAAATTCTGCAACTGTTTATGGCGCGGGTGAAACTGATCGACCGACACATCGCGCAGCTGCACGAGGCCACTGCCCGGTGCTTGCACTCCCATCAAGAGGCGGTGGTGCGGCTGGCGCAGGTGCCCGGATTTGGCACAGACTCGGCGCAACAGGTGATTGCGGAAGTGGGGCCGCGGGCGGCCACCTTCGATAGTGCCCAGCAGTTGGCCTCCTGGGTGGGAGTCTGTCCCGGACGGGAGGAATCCGCCGCAGTCTCCCAGAGTGATCGGTCGCCTAGCAAGGCGATCTGGGCGATTGCTCACCGGTTGTGCCGGTTGGCGTGGAAGATCCTGCATGCGGGTGTCTTCCTGGGGATGACTCGTCGAGATACAACTCCATGTAGACATCGGCGCGCGCGTAAGCAGAGTGGACGATGCGCTCGCGCGGAAGATGCCGAAAGCCCAGCGATTCATACAGCCGGATCGCCGTCACAAGCTTCTTGTTCGTCTCCAGATAGAGCCGGCGCGCGCCTGCAGCGCGAGCTTCTGTAATCGCCTTCTCGAGAAGGCGGCGCCCGATGCCGGCGCCTTGGAACGATTCTGTTACTGCCATTTTGGCTACTTCAAACTCACCCGGAGCCAGCGCGAGCAGAGCGCAGCAGCCCACCGTTTGGCTATCTCGGACAGCGAAAAAGATTCTGCCGCCGCGACTCAGAATGGTCCTTTCGGGATCGGCGAGCGATGCCTCATCCTTAGTCTCCATGGCAAAGTAGCGGATGATCCACTCCTCGTTGAGCCTCCGAAAGGCAGCTTGGTCCCCAGGGCTGAACTCGCGGATGGTCAGTTCTGCTTCCGATATCGTCACTGGTCGTCTCCTCATCTCCACGGTACGGTAGGGCATTTCTAGATGTCCAATAGCTAGAGCGTGTCTATTTATATGATGGTAGTATGAATCAAGAGATCGAGCTTCGTCATCTGCGCTACTTCCTGGCGGTGGCGGAGACGCTTCATTTCAGCAGGGCGGCGCAGCTCCTGGGGATTGCCCAGCCGCCGCTCAGCCAGCAGATCAAACGGCTCGAACAACTGCTCGGTCATCGCCTTTTCGATCGGACCACGCGGGGCGTGAAGCTGACACTCGCCGGCCAACTTCTCGCCGAACGCGCGCGGAGCACCATCGAAAAAGTTCAGGACGACCTTTCGCAGGTGCGGCGGCTCGGACGCGGTGAGGAAGGGACGCTGACAGTGGGCTTCAGCGGTTCGGTCATGTTTACCGATCTTCCGGCCGCCATTGAGAGTTACCGGCGCCGCTATCCGAAGGTGGAACTTCGCCTGCGCGAACTGGCCACCTCCGCGCAGATTGCCGCCTTGCTGATTGGAACACTCGATCTGGCCTTTCTCCGGGATGCGGACCCCTCGGAAGGGATCCAGATCAGCACGTTGATTGAAGAGCGTTACGTCGCAGTACTGCCGGAGGCCCATCGACTGGCTCGCAAACGCTCGCTACGCGTCCGCGATCTGCGGAAGGAGCCGTTCATTCTCTTTGCGCGCCGTATGGGGCCGCTCGCGTTTGACCGAACCATCGCCTGCTGCGAAAGAAACGGATTCCGTCCCAACATTGTCCAGGATGCGCCGCAGTGGCCGACTCTGGTACGCCTTGTCTCCGCCGGGCTGGGCGTCTCGCTCGCTCCCGCCTGCGTCGCGAACGTGGCCATACCGGGAGCCGTCTACCGCGAGGTACATGCGGCGTGCAGAACAACTATCGATCTCGGCATTAAGACAGGATCGGCCATAACCCTGGCAAGCAACTTCATCGAAATCGCGCGAGAGCATCTCGCTACGAGACGCTGACAACGGTTCGGCACAGGCGGTTCGTTAGTATGTTACAACCCGTGCTAGGCTGGTCATGTGAAGGCGATCACGATCCGTAACATTCCTCCTGATCTTGCCCGGCTGATCCGGCAAAGGGCAAAGGCAGAGCGGACCAGCCTGAACCGAACCGTCATCCACCTGTTGGAAGAGAGCGTGGGTGGACCCAAGAAGGCCGGCCCGGAAGGACCCTACTATGACCTGGACCCGCTTGCCGGAAGGTGGACCGCCGAAGAGGCTGCCGCTTTCAATGCGGCCCTCGCCGGCCAACGCCAAATCGATTCAGAGCTTTGGAAATAGATTGGTAGAGCGTGCGCCTGATGCTCGACACCTCCGCGTATGCGGCCTTTATGAGAGGCCACCCCGGCGTACAAACCTTCGTGCAGCAGGCTAGTTGCATCGTACTCAGCTCCGTCGTTCTGGGCGAATTGCAAGCCGGCTTCCTGGGCGGTACTCGCAGGCTCAAGAATGAGAAGGAATTGCGGACCTTCCTGAGCTCGCCGCGAGTCTCCGTAGCCGAGGTGGATCATGAGAGGGCACTCCGCTATGCGGAGATCCTTTTCTCGTTGCGGTGCGCGGGAACGCCGATTCCCACGAACGACGTCTGGATCGCAGCCGGAGCCATGCAGCACGGGCTCAGAGTGCTCACCACCGATTCCCATTACCGGCGAGTCTCACAAGTTGTCGTTGAGCTCTGCGCACCGAATCCGGCGATATCGTGAGCCTGTGACCCCGGTCATCCTGGCTTCGCGCCAACCCGATTGCTCGCGGGTCGCTTTTCCTGAAACGCGCATCTCACCTTACACCCCGTGGCATACCTGCGCTATCATGACCACGTGCAGCAATTCGACCGCATCACGATGGACCCTGAAGTGATGGGCGGCAAGCCATGCATCCGAGGCATGCGCGGCGAAGCTCTCGCCTTCGCCGCACGCCTGGCTCAGGGAGCTGATGCGCCTTCTGGTCGACATGAACCTGATACCTCCCGCTAATAAGACTACGTGCTCTGACAAACGATTTTCCCTCAGATCCTTGCGCACACGAAGCAAGCTGCTCCTAGCGTTGTGCTGCTCCGTAGTGAACCGCGCTATCGTCACGCTCGATTGGTCGGACAAGCCGCGCGCCAGAGTGTTGCCGCTCCGATAAGTCTCCATTATCGGCGACCGCCCCCGCCCCCCTGCGCTACCATGAACCCATGACCCCCGCCATCCGCGCCCCCCGTGGCGCCTCATTGCGCTGCCGGGGATGGAAACAGGAAGCCGCCCTGCGCATGCTCATGAACAATCTCGATCCGGACGTCGCCGAACAGCCCGCTGACCTGGTGGTCTACGGCGGCGCCGGCAAAGCCGCCCCCGACTGGCCTTCGTTCCACGCCATCGTTCGCGAACTCGAAAATCTGGGCGACGATGAAACCTTGCTGGTCTCGAGTGCTTTTATGAGACGACGATGCAAGCGCGCGGTTGCAGATCAGATCCCCCACGCACTAGCTCGCAGACGGGCGAAGTTGAGCACGTGCACATTGTCGCGACTAAGGCGAAGATACAGGTCAAAGTCGTCGGTCAGCACAGTGCACTTGTGATTGCGTGCCACCGCCCCTATTGCCGCATCTTCATGACGAACGTGGATAAACTCGATCTTCCCGTTGCGCCGCAGCGCGTCGATCACCGGATTCAACGCGTCCCCGACGATGCCGTAGCAGCGTTTGACCCCGGCATTCGCCAACATCTCCCACATCACGTCCGCAACTTTTCGTGACATGTGACACTCCTTTCTTGAATCTCCGTCTTACTCGAAGAGGGTTCCGTCGCCAACTGGCGGTAAAAACTACAGTCTGGTTGTCGGCGTGTGTTGCAATTGACTCGGCGGTAATGTGACTCCGAATACAGTCCGCTCCAACTTCGGCACGGCAAATCCCCAGTAGTCAATGGTCTAACTCCCAGTGGAACAACAAATGCTCAATAAGATGGCGATAGGAGGAAACAAAATGAAGTCCAATACCAAGGCTCTTGGTTTTCTTAGTCTTCCCGCCGCAGCCCTATTGTTGGCGGCCTGCGGGGGAGGAAAAGTCGTGGTTATACCTAACCCCGCCACTCCTGCTCCGGCCGCTATGGTTGCAACCACGCCTGCCGCGCCCGCACAGGTCGTTGTCACCACGGTGCCCGCCACCCCCGCTATGCCTGTCGAAGCTGTCCAAGGCATGAGCCCGGGTGATGGTTACACATGGGTGGCTGGCTACTACGACTGGAGAGGCGATCGCTATGTATGGGTCCCTGGAGCGTGGGCAAGGATTCCGCCTTCAACATCGGTTTGGGTGCCCGGACATTGGGATGCGACTGCTGGCGGATACGCCTGGGTTTCGGGACACTGGCGATAAGTGGAATGCTTAAGTGCGCGCGTGTAACCGCCCCGAAAAACGGGGCGGTTGCATGCTGGTTAACCTCCGCCTCCATTAGCACGCCAAACACCCCATCCCGCTGAGAGGATCGCACCCAGCAGCCAACCGGGCAAGACACCAATTACCGGGAGAACAACACTACCCATAATCAGCACCGACAGGAAAAATATAACTAAAGGGTAGACGAAATCCTTCCACGACTGGAAGTACAAACCAAGCCCAAGGCCACCAAAGCAGAAACCAATGATCCCAGCAATTACGGGACTCTTATCATAAATTGTTGGCAGATCGCCGATTAGCGAGCCTATGAGTTTGCCTCCACCGTGAATTTGCTGATGGTTGGACACTTTATCTTCTCCTCGTGACGTTGATAAAAACCCGAATTTCCATTCTAACTTCCGGATTCGATAAATTCTACATCCATCACCAGTCGCTCCGCCACACTAATTAATGAATCTTAATATGTCATCCCGAATAGTTCACCCGCACGTGCGCGGGAAAAAGCCCCACAGCCTTCCGTGTGACGTTGGGCAGACCATCGAGACCGATCTCACGAAGTCGCGGAAGACCGGCCAGATGCGCAACACCCGCATCCGTGACCCCTGCGCATTGCCAGAACTCGAGACGTTCGAGCGAGGCCATGCGGCCCAGAATCTCCAGGCTGTGATCGGTAATCCTGGTCTTGCCGGCGTAATATGTCTTCAACCCTGAGAGGCCCGAGATATGCTCCGTGGCCGCATCGCCCGTATCGCGGCAATACATGCACCACAAGCCTTCGAGGTGCTCACAGCGGCCCACGTGACGGAACCCGGCGTCAGGCACATCCATCGGCATGAGCTCCCGAAGCGCGGGGAACCGCGGTAATGCGGCGAGCGATGCATCATCCACGTTCTTGCAGCTCACCGCGATGCCGCGAAGCGCCGGCATGGATGCCAGTGCGGCGAATCCTCGCCCGGCGAGATTGGGGCAGTCACGGCCCCACATGTATTCGATGGTCTGTGAACGGCTCAATGCCGTAAACCCGGCGTCGCCAGCCACCGCACCCTGGCCCATCAACATCCGCAGCCGGGGAATCGCGGCGATATGACGCATGGCCTCGTCGTCACAGTGTTCGTCCTGGCAGCCCAGAAAACCAAGGTTGGGAAGATGCTTGAGTGGCTCGAGGCCGGCGGTTGTGAACGCGGGACAGTGCCGGAAGAAGCTGAGCGCGAACAGCCCCTCGAGCCCTGCGATGCCGGCGAGCCCTGTGTTGGTGAATTCGCCGTCGATCAGCAGATGGTTGGGTTCGGCTTCAGCGCTCATCAGCCCGTATTTGATCTCGCCGCCGTGCCACGTCTTGAAGATCGGGAACTGGTGGAGGAACTTGAGCCCTGCGTCGGTCACGCCGCGTCCGGTCTTGAATCGGCGGAGATGGCGCTTCCCCGCCAGTGCCTGGATGGCGCCATCGCCGGTTGGAGTGCCGAGCAGGTTCACGCTTTCCAGATGATCGCAGAAGGTCAAATTGGCCGCGCCGGCGTCCGAGATGCCTTGCGTCCAGCACGTCTGGAAGCGCCTCAGTTCCCTCAGATGACCTAGAGCCTCGAGCCCGCGATCGGTGATCGGGCTGGTCCAGCCGCCCAACTCGAGATCCCGTAACTGCGGCATGCGGGCCAGGTGCCTGACACCTTCATCCGTCAGACCCTTCGAGTCTCCGATGTGGAGATACGTTACGTGATCAAGTTGCGGGAGACGCTCCATGGCGGCGTCAGTCATCCCACCGGCGCTCAGCCCGGTGATCCGGTGCTCCTTCATCACTCCGAAGATGGTGTCCCAGTCCTTCTCGGACTGAGGGCCCCGCGCGGAGATTCTGTTGTCCTTCCAATCGATCTTGTAGAACGGCGGCGTCGAGCTCATGAACACGGGTGCGGAGCGAGGGTCGCCTGGCGCTCGCGTAACGCTCTCGGCGAACTTCGCCCAACTCTCGAATCCGTATGAATGGGCGGCCATCCGTTGCGCATCGGCCAATGCGAGATCCGCCGTTCGGGTGCCGGAGGCGAACCATGTGGTAAGGCGGCGCTGCATCTCGATGGGCTCGTGGTCCCAGGCGAAGGAGGTCCCGTAATTCCAGTTGATCTCCCGGATGGCCGTAGCGTTGCCGCTGGTGTAAGCCGCGGCAAGGTCCGTGGCAAGCCGCTCAAATTGCTCCATGCCGGACGGTCTTAGGGCTTCGACGTGATGTTTCAACTTCGCCCAAGTCTCAAACCCGTATTCGCGGGCAATCGTGAACTGCGCGTCGGCCAGGGTGGCATCTCGCGACAGGGTGGCGCTCTCACCGGTGCGACACTGCCGCAGCAACTCTTTGGCTTGTTTGTGAAGTTGTTCCAGCGACGGACGTGCCGGAAGACGCGATGGCGAATCGGACATGACGATCTCCTTTCAACAGGCCCGCGTCCGCACGACGGGCTGAAAGAAGATCGAAATAGTATTGCCTGATTGTTCGGTGGGCTCGGCCCTTTCCCGCGGACTGGAAGCGCCCTTCGCGCTAATTCTGAATGTAACGCTCGGCGGTGGACAAGTCAATATGCAGTCTTATCTCATGCAAGATGAGCCTGGAGCGGGCGTTCGTTTCTCATACAAGATGAGCCTGGAGGGGCGATCCGTCATGCTGGGAATTGATCATCCGCAT
>Ga0302325_10002886_pt1 | contig 41206 bp, 39 predicted proteins | sample Palsa_T0_2_FD_201948 | JGI IMG/M metagenome (GOLD analysis project Ga0302325, IMG submission 201948) | Peat permafrost microbial communities from Stordalen Mire near Abisko, Sweden - Palsa_T0_2 | ecosystem: Environmental > Terrestrial > Soil > Palsa > Peat permafrost | place: Sweden: Abisko...
GCGGCGGCGCAGGCGCTCATCGGCAAGACGCTCAAGCCCCCACTCCTCTGCGAACTCAAGGGCCAGCGACATCCTGTCCTGACCGGTGGACACGCGGTGGTTACGGCCGCCGAGATACACCGAACACTGCCAGTATCGGCTGTTCTCGCGGCGGTAGATGTGAACCTTCCCGTCCAGAATGGTCTGGCTTTCCGTCGGCATCCTCCAACTCCAGGCCGGAGGATAATTGTAAGTCAGCCGCCAACGGCCCGCAGTAGCTAAGCGGTTGATTCAAGCGAGTAACCTTACCCCTTGAAGCGGACGTTCGTCAGATAGGCGGCGTTCGCCGGGAGGCGCTCAGGCGTTCGCCAGCGCCTTGGTCGCGGAAGGCGTCTTCCGCGATTGGGCAGGCTTTGCAGGGCCTTTGCGGACATTGATGGCCGAGGCGTCCAGCAGGTTCTTGATATGAGAGGCGTAGAATTTCTCGATCATCTCGACGCTGGTGCGGCAGTTTTTTGCCAGCTGATAGATGTCGGCGCCCTCCATCAGCCGCATGCAGATGTAGGTGTGGCGCAGGCTGTAGGCCGTCCGCTGCTGACCCTCGCGGTCCGTTTTCATGTCCAGCTCATCCAGGATCGCGTTGAGCAGCTCGCGCTGCACCTTGCCGAAGATGACGTCGTTGGGGTCGGAGCGGTTACGCTTTCGAAGCCGTAGGAAGGGTTGGACGGCCGCGGGGAGGCTCTTGCAGTAGCCAAAACCGCGCTTGCCACGAACTTCGATTTCCAGGATGCGCTCCCCGCTGCCCTCGTCCATGACGACAGACACGTCGCGGTACTGCAGATTGGAGGCTTCGTCCGGACGCAGGCCCGTGTTCCCCATGAAGAGCACGTAGTCGTAAAACTGCTCGCATTCCGGACGCCACCGCTCGTTCAGCGGATTGCGGGCGCGCGCCTTGGCCGCGTCACAGAACCGCTTGTACTCGTCCGGTGAGAACCACGCCCTATGCGTGACCTTTCCCGAGGATTTGTAGGGCGCCGTCATATCCGGGACGGCATAGATCCACCCCTTGCGATTGGCGGTCTTCAGCACCTGACGCAGGGTCACGATCTCCTGGTGCAAGGTGCTGCGAGCGGGCCGCTTGTAGGGGCGTGGTTGCTGTCCAGGCTTCAAACGGGCCTTCTTGCCGGCGGCGGCTTCGTCCGGGGCTGTCAGCCGGTGCACGCGGTATTCCTGGATCAACCCGGCGGTGACCTGGCCGATCGGGCGGTCGCCGAAGAAGGGCAGGAGGCGGAGTCTGAGATAACGTGTCTTTCCCTCGACGAATTTCGCGTTCCGCTCGCCTTGGGTCATGACGACGTACTCGGCGAGAAAGGCCTTGGCCGCGTCTCGGAAGGTCGGCCCTTTCGCGGCTGAGTCGACCCTCGTCGCAGCATCCGGCAATCGCGAAACCGTGGCGGCGAAGTTGCCTTGAACCAGGCCGCCTGAGGGCGGCAATGCAACCCCGCGCCGGCGCATCCACTCGTCGGCGAAGCGGTCCATGCACCAGTCGCGGGCGAAGTCGAGGGCGAGCGCCAGGCGATGTTGTCGGGTGGACACCCTTAGGTTTCGGCCGTTGAGGTACACGGCGCACTGCCAGAATCGACTGTGCTCCCGTCGGTAGACGTGAACCTTGCCGTCCATGATCGTATGGCTGTCGGCGACCATCCTTACACTCCTGTCTCGGGTTGTGTAAGGCCTGTGTAACTTTCTGAGTTTTCAACCCATTGATTTCACAGAGTAATTTCTCTGAAAATCGGGCGATTGCCCTTTTGAGTCCGGCGCGTCTACCAGTTCCGCCACGCCCGCGACGGCGGATGCCGGTTAGCCGGTCAGGCCCGCCGCGTCCACTCTGCGCACCGATCTAACGTGGCGCGACCGTCTGGTCGATGGCGCCGAACAGGGAGCGGCCGTCCGCACCCAGCATTTCGATGCGCACACGGTCGCCGGCCTGCATGAACGGCGTTGTCGGCGCGCCGCCCTGCAGGGCCTCGATCGTGCGCAACTCGGCGATGCAGGAATAGCCGGCGCCGCCGGCCGCCACCGGCCGGCCGGGTCCGCCGTCCGCGCCGCGGTTGGAGACGGTGCCGGAGCCGACGATCGTCCCGGCGGCCAGCGCGCGGGTCTTGGCGGCGTGGGCGATCAGGGTCCCGAAGTCGAAGTTCATGTCCTGGCCGGCGTCGGCGCGGCCGAACGGCTGGCCGTTGAGGTCGACCTGGAGCTGGCCGTGCAGCTTGCCGTCGCGCCAAGCCTCGCCCAGCGCGTCCGGGGTCAGCGCCACCGGCGAAAAGGCGGAGGCGGGCTTGGACTGGAAGAAGCCGAACGACTTGGCCAGTTCGTTCGGGATCAGGCCGCGCAGGGAGACGTCGTTGACCAGCATCACCAGGCGGATCGACGCCAGCGCGGTCTGCCGATCCGCGCCCAGCGGGACATCGCCGACGATCACCGCGACCTCGGCCTCGAAATCGAGCCCCCAGGCCGGATCGCCGGCGGGAATCGGGGCGTGCGGATCGAGGAAGCCGTCGGAGCCGCCCTGGTAGAGCAGCGGATCGGAAAGGAAGCTGGGTGGCATCTCGGCCCCGCGGGCGCGGCGCACCAGCTCGACGTGGTTGAGGTAGGCCGAGCCGTCCGCCCACTGATAGGCGCGCGGCAGCGGGCTGGCGGCCTCGGCTTGGCTGAACGGGCGGCGGGCGCCGCCGCCGCGCTCCAGCTCGGCCGCGATGGCGCCGAGGGCCGGCGCGGCGCGAGCCCAGTCGTCGAACGCCGCCTGGAGGGTCGGAGCGATCTCGGCGGCGTCGGCGCACCAGACCAGATCCTGGCTGACCACCACCAGCCGCCCGTCGCGGCCACTCTTGAGCGAGGCGAGCTTCATCGGGCGGACCGCCGGATCAGGCCGTTGACGCGGACACCCTCGTCCCAGCGGCTGGGACCGCCGAAGACGAACACCTCGCAGAGGATGTCGCCGCCGTCGGCCTCGGCCCAGAGATAGTTGCGCTCGACCGTGACCTGACGGCCCGCGGGCGAGAAGCCGTCGTAGGCGTCGCCCCAGGGGACGACGGCCGCGAGCTCCCGCCAGCCCAGCGTCAGCGCGCGCTCCAGCTCGTCGGCGGCCATGGCGGCCATATCGTCTTTCAGCTCGGTCATGCGCCTCCCAGACACGTGGTTGGGCCACAGCGACAAGCTAACGCGCGGCGAAGCGGCCTGAAAGCCGGGGCGAGCGAGACAAACGCGCAACTCCCTGATACCCGAACCGCATGTTGCGGCGGCTCTACGAGTGGATGATGCGGCTGGCGGCTTCGCCGCGCGCGCCGCTGTGGCTGGCGGTGCTAGCCTTCGCCGAAGGCTTCTGCTTCCCGATCCCGCCGGACGTGATCCTAATTCCGCTGGTGCTGCAGAACCGGGAGAAGGCCTGGCGCTACGCCTTCATAACCCTCTCCGCCTCGGTGCTGGGCGGATCGATCGGCTACATGATCGGCTTCTTCCTGCATCCGGTCGGCATCTGGCTGCTGTCGCTGACCGGCAGTAACCCGCACGAGTTCGAGCACTGGTACAAGCAGTGGGGCGTGCTGCTGCTGGCGCTGCCGATCCCCTACAAGGTCTCGGCGATCGCCTCGGGCATGTTCAAGGTGCCCTTCATGCTGTTCTTCGGCGCCTCGATCGTCATCCGCGGCGTGCGCTTCTGCCTCGTGGCCGGGCTGGTGCAGCGCTACGGCGAGCGGGCCAAGGCGTTCATAGAGAAGCGGCTGGGGCTGGTGGTCAGCGGCATCGCCCTGGCCCTGCTGGGCGTCTTCCTCGTCTGGCGCTTCGCGACCTGAGCCGAGCGGGCTATAGGCGGGCCATGAACGCGCTTGACCCGGTGCTGCGGCGTTGGCCGATCTTCGCCCTCGCGATCTCGGCGGCGATGCTGGCGATCGCGCACGCCTTCCAGACCTTCGGCCATCTGCCGCCCTGCCACCTGTGCCTGAAAGAGCGCGAGGTCTATTGGGCGGCGATGGCGGTGAGCGCGGCGGCGATCGTCGCCGGCCTGACGCCGATGCGGGCCGTCGGCATGCGGATCGGCTGCGCCCTCCTGGCGCTAGTGTTCGGCTACGGCGTCTATCTCGCCGGCTTCCACGCCGGGGCGGAGTGGCGCTGGTGGCCGGCGCCGGTCACCTGCGCCAGCACCGGGCCGGTGAACATCTCGGCGTTGAAGGCGCTGCTGGCCGGCGGCGGCGCGCACCAGCCCGCCTGCGACCAGGCGCCGTGGGTGTTCCTCGGCCTCTCGATGGCCGGCTGGAACTGCCTGATCTCGGTCGGGCTCGTGATCGTCAGCGCGCTGGCGGCGCTGCGCAAAGGAGCCGCCGCATGAGCCCCCGCCCTCTCCCACCACGTCCTGGCGTCGGCGCAGCCAAGGCGCGGCTGCATGAGATGCTGCGCGTCGACCACGCCGGCGAGCTGGCGGCCGGGGCGATCTACCGCGGCCAGCGCGCCGTGCTGCGCGCCAGCGCCACCGCCGGGCGCTCGCTCGCCGAGATTTCCGACATGGAAGCGCAGGAGGAAGAGCACCTGGCGCGGTTCGACGCCATCCTGATCCAGCGCCGGGTGCGGCCGAGCCTGCTGGCGCCGCTGTGGCGCGCCGCCGGCTTCGGCCTCGGCGCCGCCACCGCCCTGATCGGCGAGAGCGCCGCCCACGCCTGCACCGAGGCGGTGGAGACCGTGATCGAGGGCCACTACGCCGCCCAGATCGCCGAGATCGAAACGGCGGAGCCGGCGCTGGCCGCCGAGCTCACCCGCTTCCGTGATGAGGAGCTGGCGCACCGCGACGCCGCCGTCGCCGCCGGCGCGCACGACGCGCCGGCCTATCCGGTGCTGGCCGCAGTGGTCCGCGCCGGCTGCCGCGCCGCCATCCGCATCGCCGAGAAGGTCTGAGCGCCGTGGACGTCGAGACTGTCCGGCGCGAGGCCGAGACGCCGACGATCGGCCTCAGGGCCGACTTCGACGAAATCGTGCAGACCCTGAGCGAGGCCTTCGCCGTCGATCCCCACTTCGACTGGTTCATGAAGCCGGGCAACGGGCGCGCGGCCGCCCGCCAAGGCCTGTTCCGCCTGCTGATCGGTCACGAGGGCCTGACCCGGGGCCGCATCGACCGGCCCACCGGCGGCGGCGCGGCGGCGGTGTGGATGCCATCCGAGTGGCTGACGCCCATGCCGCTGCTGGCTGAGTTGCAGGCGCTGCCGGAGATGCTGCGGATGACCGGCTTCGCACGCTTCGGTCGGCTGTTGGCGATCCGCGCCGACATGGACCGGCATCATCCGATGGAGCGGCCGCACGCCTATCTGTGGTTCCTCGGCGTGGCGCCCGCCGCCCAGGGCCGCGGCGTCGGCTCGGCGCTGCTGCGCGCCGCCAACGCCCGCAACGACGCCGCCGGTCTGCCCGCCTATTTGGAGACCGGCACCACCCGCAACGTCGCACTCTACGAGCGTCACGGCTTCAAGGTGCTCTCCGAGCACAAGGCCCGAGCGGACGCGCCGAACATGTGGAGCATGTGGCGCGAGCCGCACGGTTAGCCTGGTCGGCGGCCTATCGCCGGCCCGCCTCCATCCGCTCAAAGCATTGCTCGGCATCCAACAGGGTTCGGAAGTCGGTGGAATCGAGCTGCCGATCGCCGAGCCCTTGGACGAAGTAGCGTATCTCCGCTGTCCCGATCACCGCGTTCTCCCACAGGATCGCGTTTCGTCCGCGGCGCAGCGCTCGTCTTGGGTTTTGATGCATCGGCATTGAACCCGAGCACTACCACATCGCCGAGAGTCGTTGGAATTCGAGTGCGGCGGCGCTTTCCTTCTCCCGCCTTAGCCCAAGGTTGCATCCCACGCTGCATCGCGGCGCATCGGAACGCATGCCGGCGCACAAGCTTGCGGCGGCGACACAAACTATACAGCGCGCAACACCAGGACTGACGCCAGCGATCGTCGTGCGACGATTGCGTGGGGGGAGCTTTTTTCTTTGGCTATATTCGTTCGATCTTTCGCGCCCGGCGGCGCGTCGAGTAGTTCTGCGCGCGGACCGTCTCTCGCGGACGATAATATTGTTCAAAACCTCTCGCTGCGCCGCCGTTACCTGGCCTCCGCGGCCGGGGCGGTGTTGCTGGCGGCGGCGGGGAGCGCAATCGCCGCGCCGACGGTGATCACGCCGGCCTCGGGGGCCGACATCGCCACCGCGATCAATGACGCCAACGCCGGCCAGAAGGTGGTGATCAACATCGGGGCCGGGCAGACGGTCGACCTCACCGGCGTCACCGTGCCCGCCTACACGACGGCCGGCGGCTCGCTGTCGCTGGGCGACGGCGCCGGGAACGGCTTTTCCGGCACGCTGTCTGGCGGGACGCTGACCTTCAACCAGACCCTGTTTGTCGATGTGGCGCCTGGGCCGAACGCGACCATCTCGACCAACCTTGCCGGCAGCGGCGCGCTCAACCTGCTCGGCCCCGAAAACAACAACCAGGCCAATCCGTTCTTCGTCGACCCGGTGCTGATCCTGTCGGGCGCCAACACGTTCACCGGTGGGATCAAGGTGGTGGCGGACGGTTCGACCGACACCACCAACCTGCAGGTGGAGTTCGCCAATCCCGGCGCGCTGCCATCGTCCGGCGCGATCGGGGGTGGCAGCGGGGGCATCGTCGCCGGCGCCGGCTATGCGATCGACCAGGCCTTCATCAACCGCCTCGGCAACGGCTCGAGCGCGGCGCTGGCGGCGGACAGCAGCAACCCCCTCGATTTCAGCCAGATCGCCTTCAGCGTGCCGCTGGGCGCGATCAACGGGACCCATACCTACAGCGGCGTGATCACGCCGTTTCGCGGCAACTCGTCCCAGCCAGGCAGCTACGTGTTCGGCGGCGGTTCGGGCACGCTGATCGTCACCTCGAACCTCACCGACGGCATGTTCGCCGGCAATCCGGTCGCCAACGGCGTCAGTACCGCGAGCTTCGACCCTGACGCGCAAGGCTTCATCATCCTGGCCGGGACCAACACCTACACCGGCGGCACGACGGTGATCGGGACGACGCTGGAGTTCCAGACCCCGGCATCGCTGCCGGCGACCGGCGCCGTGGGCCTAAACGACGGGACCGTGGCGTTCGGCTTCGCCTTCGGCCAGTCGGCGCTGAATCGGATCAGCAACGGCGGCGGCGTGATCGCGCTGGCGGTGGACGACGCCAACCCGCTCGACTTCACCGCCAACTCCGACGACAGCCTGGGCTCCGAAGGCAACCTCACCTACAGCGGCGCGCTGACGCCGGGGGGGAACGGCTATTTCCTAGGCGGCGGCCACGGGGTGCTGACCGTCACCAGCGCCCTGACCGGCGTGGTAGGGCTGACCATCAACGCCGACGGCCAGCCCAAGGGCGACGGCACCGGGCTGGGCCCCGGTGCGGTGATCCTGACCAACCCCGGCGATACGTTCACCGGCGTCACCACGATCGAGTTCGGCCGTCTGCAGCTGGGCGATGGGACCAGCACGGTGCTACTGAGCGGGACCATCGGCGTCAGCACGCCGTTCAGCAGCCTGTTCAACGACGGCGTGCTGGCGTTCGACGAGGGCTCGGCGGTGTCGTTCGCGACGCCGTTGCAGAACCAGGTCGCGCTGGAGCAGGACGGCCCCGGCACGGTCACCTTGACGAGCGCGGAGGTCAATTCCGGACTGACCTACGTGGCGGGTGGCACGCTGGCGGTGGGCGCCGGCGGCGCGCTCAGCGACGTGGGCAACCCGGGCGTCGGCGTCTTCATCGGCAACGGCACGTTGGATATCAGCGCCGCAGCGCCGCAGACCATACAGCTCCTGAACGGCGTGACGGGAGCGACGATCAAACTGGGCGGCAACAGTCTGACGCTTGACTGGACGGTGGCCGGCGCGCCACCGAAGACGGTGTCGCTCTATGGCGGCGCCGACGTGCTCTACACCTCGTCGAACTTGCCGGTGGGAACGCCGTCGCAGATTCGCATCTTCAGCGACTATTCCGGCACGATCACCGGCGCGGGCAGCCTGACGATCGGCCAAAGCATCTTCGCGCCGACGCTCAGCGGGGTGAACACCTACAGCGGCGGCACGATCCTGAACGGCGACCTGGTGGTCGGCGACGGCAACTTCGTCGGCACGCTGGGCTCGGGCGCGGTGACGGGCGCCAACAACGCCCAGCTGCAGTTCCTCGAACCCACCACGGTGACAATCCCCAACGCGATCGGCGGCAGCGCCGGGGTGTTTCAGGCTGGCGCGGGCACGGTGATCCTTACTGGGGCCAACACCTACGGCGGCGGCACGGTGGTGGAGAACACGGTCGCGACCGCGGTGCTGCAGGTGGGCGACGGCGTCGCCACCAGCACGCTGGGCGGGCCGAACAGCTCCGTCAGCGATGGCGGCGTGATCCGCTTCGACGAGGGCGGCGCGGTCACAATCGGCAACCAGATCACCGACTTCAGCGTCATCTCGACCGGCCAGGTGGTCCAGGCCGGGCCGGGGACGGTGACCCTCAACGGGATCAGCAGCTACACCGGCCTCACCGACGTGCAGGCGGGCATGCTGGTGATCGGCGACGCCAGCCACACGGGCGCCGAGGTGGGCGGCAATACCCAGGTCGACGCCGGCGGCACGCTCGCCGGCTATGGCACGATCCTCGGCAGCCTCAACAACGCCGGCGTGGTCGAGCCGGGCGATGTGGTCGGAACCCTGACGGTCGGCGGGACCTATAACCAGGCAGCGGCGGGAGAGCTGCTGATCGCCGTCACCCCGGCGGCGGCCTCTCTGCTCAAGATCGGCGGCGCCGCGACGCTGGGCGGCGATGTGACCTTCGTCTATGCGCCGGGGACCTATGCCGCCAAGACCTACACCTTCCTGCAGGCCTCGGGCCTTGGCGGCACGACCTTCGCCGGCGTGCTGGCGTCCGCGAGCGGGCCCGTGCCGACTGGCTTCGCCCAATCGGTGACCTATACGACGACGACGGCGAACCTGGTGCTGGCCGCGGCCGCCTCGCCCCCGCCCCCGCCACCACCGCCCCCACCGGTATCTCCGCCACCGCCTCCGGTGTCGCCGCCGCCACCACCTCCGCCTCCGCCGGTATCCCCGCCACCTCCACCTCCTCCGCCGCCGGTGTCGCCTCCACCGCCGCCTCCACCGGTGTCACCGCCGCCGCCACCACCGCCCCCACCTCCCGTGGTGATCGCGCCGGCGGACACCCGGATCTTCAGCGCGACCACGTTCGCCTTCGCCCAGGCTAACCAGAGCGCGGTGGCCGAGCTGCTCGGGCGGCCCAAGCCCGAGGGCGGCGGCAACAGCTTCTTCAACCTCAACCCGGTCGATGGCCAATCCGGCCGGGTCTGGGCGGAGGTCGACGGCAGCGTCCTCTCGGTCGACGCCATCCCCGCGGGACCGGCCTTCCACGCCGACACCGGCGGGGTGCAGGGCGGCGTCGACGGCGACATCGGCGCGGGCGCCCGGATCGGGGTTGCGTTCGGCTACGACCGCAATTCGCTGCGCGACGACGCCGGCAGCAGGTCTTCCGCCGACGTCTTCCGCGCCAGCGTCTACGGCTCCCAGCCGGTTGGTCAGGTCGGCTTCAGCGAGGTCGTCAGCTACGCCCGCGGCTGGGTGACCGCCGACCGCGCGACCGGCCTGGGGGTCGGGGTCGCCAGTTTCGGCTCCAACGAGTGGACCGAGGCCTTTCAGGCCGCCGCGCCGTTCAGCCTGGGGGCGGGGCTGGTGACGCCGGCTGCCGGGGTCACCTTCTCGCAGCTCACCAGCGACGCCTTCAGCGAGATCGACGGCGCGTCGTCGGCCTTCGCGGTGTCGGGCAGGGGACGTTCGCTGAACGTCGTCTCGCCCTACGTGATCGTGGGCGTCTCGCATGAATTCGTCCTCGGGGGGGGTGTGGTCGTCACCCCCGATGCGAGCGTCGGCTACCGCTATGACGACGCCGCCCGCGGTCAGGGCTTCACGCTGCAGGCCGCCGACGCCACTCTGTTCGACGCCGTCCGGGTGGCCGAGGGTGGCGGCAGCGGGCTGCTCGGCCTCAGCCTCACGGCCCACAAGGGACACTGGAGCGGCTACGTCGAGTATCGCGGCCAGATCGCCGACGGCTGGAACGACGAGAGCGGCAAGATCGGCTTCCGGTTCGCGTTCTAGGTCAGGGCAACGGCGCGCCCAGGCCCCTGGCGAGCGAGCGGATCAGCGGCGCCTGCAGCAGAAGGTCGCCGCCTGCCGCCACCTGGCCGGGGCCGATCTCGCGCAGCAGGTGGTCGCGGATCGCCCGGGGAACCGAGCCTTCGGGGGCGACAGCCGGATCGTCGCCCAGGGCAGCAAGCCGCGCGTCATCTTCGGCCCGGCGGCCGGTAAGGTCGCCAATGCGCTCGTATACCGCCGCGGTCGCGGTCGGCGTGCGGCCGGGGTCGAGCGAACAAAACAGCAGCAGGCCGTCGAGCACGCCCGCCTGCACCGTGCTAACGCCGTTCAGGATCGCGAACACGAACGCGCCGCTGGTGAGCTCCCCACCGATGCAGAACAGCTGGTTCTGCAGCAGCATCACGCGCCCCGCCACCAGCACGCCGGCGGCGATCATCTCGAACTGGAGATGGCCGTCCTCGCCGGGGCGGATCATCACGGCGTCGTGCACGAACAGGCCCGGGTGCTGGGCGTAGGGACGGGTCGAGCGGAAGATACCCTCGTAGGCGCTGCCGCGCAGCCGCGTGGTCAGCAGGCTCTGTTCGACCAGAGGCGGCGGCAGACCGTCGCCCGTGTCCGCCTTCGCCTCGCGGCGGCCCACGCCGAGCGCACCGGCCAGGCCGTCCAGATCCTTGTCCCAGTCCAGGCTGGTGAAGCCCTCGACCCTGGAGCCGACCAGGGCGGTCAGCTGGTCCAGGTTGTGGGCGGAGGGCGCCGTGACGCCCGTCACCCAGCGACCCACCGCGGATTTGTCGACCCCGAGCTCCGAGGCCAACCGCCCGCGGCTCATCGATAGCACCTTCAGGACGAAATCGAGCTTGGGCGCCAAAGGCGAGGAGGACATAGGCTCATGATGCTCCGCTTCGCGTGCACGTGCATCAACTTGCATCGCGGTGCAAGCCACCGGCCAGGTAGAGCGCCGCGGCGATGACGGAGAGGTCGAGGTCGTAGAGGTAGCGGTAGTCGCAGGCGATCGAGATCACCGCGAAGCTGGCGGTGAAGGCAAAGGCGCTGCCCAGCATGGCGGCGACGGCGATGTCGGCCGGGCGGCGGCGGCGCAGCAGGGCCAGCAACAGGATCAGGCCGATCAGGCCGTAGGCCGCGTGGGAGAAGGCCGGCGTCGACGCGAAGGCCTGGGCGTAGTCGTCGAGGGCGTTGTCCATCGCGCTCTTGCGAGGTTCGAGACCCGCTTGCGCCATCTCCTCCGGCGGTCCTTCGACGCCGGTGAACACCAGCCCGCACGCGGACGGGTCCGGCGTCAGCAACACCCAGCGGAAGGCAGCGGCGCGGATGCGCAGGTAAAGCAGCGGGTGACGCGCGATCAGCTGGCGCCATTGCGCGGCGATTGGCGCGGCGGCGCTGGCGTCCATCTGCTCGAACATGGGCTCGAGCGAGTCGACCCGGATCGGCGAATAGGCGGCGACGCCCTGGGTGCGGACCAAGGTCTCCAGCGTCGGCGCGCGGGCCTTCAGCGCCGCAAGGTCGACGCCCGGATCGCGGACCACCGCCGCGACGATGTCGTCGGTCTGCAAAACGGTCCAAACCTGCTGCGTCGCGCCAGGGTCCTCGAGCCGCAGCGCCAGCGCAGCCGAAATGGCCGCGACGAGCGCCGCGGTCGCGGCAAGGAAGCCGGCGCCCTGCGCAAAGGCGCGGAGCCTTGCGCCCTTGCCTGCCCTCGCCGCGATCCAGCCGACAGCGATCGCCGCGAAGGGCAGCACGACAGCCCCGTTCTGGCGCGACGAGGCCGCGAGCGTCAGCAACGCCAGCGCCGCCACGAGCAGGGCGGCGCGGAGGCGGACACGCGCCCACATCGCCGCGGCCCACGCCAGATTGGCGAAGCCCGCCGTCGCGGCGGCGGCGAACAGCACGTCTTTCCAGACGATGGCCGGATAGACCACGAGCTGCGGGAGAAAGATGCAGACCAGCGCGATCGCCGCCGCTAGCCAGGAGACGCGTCGGGCGATCAGGACGAGCGACAGCAGGGCGCCGAAGATCAATGCCGTGTCGAACACCGCGAATAGCGCCGCGCCGGGCGCCGCCCGATTGGCGAGGCCCAGCAGCCACGACATCACCAGCGGATGCTCGCCGGTGTAGACCCCGGTCCGGCCCTCGGCGAGCTGCACCACTGAGTCGTAGGAGAGGTGCCCCGGCAGGTTCAGCCGGAGCGAGACGGCCGCGCCGGCGACGGCGATCGCCACGACGGCGATCCGCGGCATGTCCTCTCGCGCTGGTCGGCGCAACCCCATCGCCCAGGTATCCATGAGCGGAGGCGCCGCCGCAATTCGACGCCGCAAAATCGTCGCGGCCTGAACAACGACTGAAACAAACCCGACATCTGCGGTCATCTGGAGTCGGCTAGGCAACGGCGCCGGCGCAGCGATCCCGCTCTCGCCGCAGACCCGGAGCGCCCATGACCCGCATCCTCCTTGCCGCCCTAACCTCTGGCGCTTTGGCCGCCGCCGCCATCGCCGTCCCGGCGCTTGCCGCCGACATCCATCAGGGTCCGGCGCGCACGCACAAGCCGGTGGTGATGAACCGCGCGGCGCCGCACCACCATCCGATCCACTGCACGATCCGCCACCACCACCGGATTTGCCGCTGAGCTTGGCCACAGAAAGGCCCCGCTCGATCCGGAACCTTTCGCCCGTCGCGGCATTCAGCGGCCGCGACGGCTTTGCCGGGCGTGATCAGCGTCGGGGGACGGAGAAGGATCGAACAAAATGCGTAAGCTGATACTTGCGGCGAGCCTCGTCGCCAGCTTCGGCGCGATGAGCGCCGCCACCGTCGCCAGCGCCGACCCCTACTACCACCACCACCATCGCTACTATGATCACCGGTATTACCGCCACGCCGGCGGCTGCCGTTATCAGACGCACCGCAACGGCGCGATCGGGGCCGTGGCCGGCGCGATCGGCGGCGGCATCATCGGCAGCTCCCTGAGCCACGGCCGGGCCGGCGGCACCTTGCTGGGCGCGGGCGCCGGCGCCCTGACCGGCAGCGCTATCGCCAGGAACACCACGCGCTGCTAAGCCGGCCTTCGCGTCCCGGACGCCGCAGCCTCGGTTGAGGGCGGCGCCCGCGGCGGCGGGGGTTTTCCGTGGGTGCAACCGCGAATCTTCGTCGATTGAGCATCGTCGCCCTCGCGGGCGCGGCGCTTTCGGCCTGCTCACCAAACGTCAAGACGCCGCCCGCGCCGGACGTCGACTGGCCCTACTACGGCGCGGATGCGGGCGGCGAGCGGTTCTCGACCGCGGCGCAGATCACCCCGGCCAACGTCACGGCGCTCAAGGTCGCCTGGACCTTCTCCACCGGCGACGCGACCGGCAAGGGGCTGGCGCAGCACGACTTCGCCTTCGAGGACACGCCGATCCTGGCGGGCGGGCGGCTCTACATCTGCGCCTCATTCAACGAGGTGAGCGCGCTGGACCCCGCCACCGGGAAGCCGCTCTGGCGGTTCGACCCGAACGTCGACCCGACCGCGCACTATCCCAACAGCTACAACTGCCGCGGCGTCGCCTACTGGCGCGACCCGACGGCGAGCGCCGCCAACGCGCCCTGCGCCGCGCGCATCTTCATGAACACCAACGACCGGCGTCTGTTCGCGCTCGACGCGGCGACCGGGAAGGTCTGTTCCGGCTTCGGCGACGGCGGCGTGGTCGACGTGGCCAAGGGCGTGACTCTGGCCCGCCCCGGCGAGATGCAGATCACCTCGCCGCCGGTGGTGGTGCACGGCGTCGTCGTGGTCGGCTCGTCGATCGACGACAATCAGCGGGTCAAGGAGGTCTCCGGCGCGGTGCGGGCCTACGACGCGGTGACCGGCCAGCCGCGCTGGAGCTTCGATCCGCTGGCCGGCGCCAAGCCGGCGATCGTGGCCGGCGCGGCCAACGTCTGGGCGCCGATGTCGGTCGATGAGGATCGGGGTCTGGTGTTCCTGCCGACCACCAGCCCCAGTCCCGACTTCTGGGGCGGCCTTCGGCCCGGCGACGACGGCAACGCCGACTCGGTGGTGGCGCTGAAGGCCGAGACCGGCGAGGTCGCGTGGGCGTTCAAGACGGTCCACCACGACGTCTGGGACTACGACAACCCGGCGCAGCCGACCCTGGGCATGGTGACCTACAAGGGCCAGACCCGGCCGGCCGTGCTGCAGCCCACCAAGCAGGGCCTGCTCTTCACCCTCGACCGCGAAACCGGCAAGCCGCTGATCCCGGTGGAGGAGCGGCCCGTTCCGCAGGGCGGCGCGCCGGGCGAGACGCTTTCGCCCACTCAGCCGTTCCCGATCGCGCCGGCGCCGCTGGCGCCCAGCCGCATCTCGGCCGCCGACGCCTGGGGGATCACGCCGTGGGAGCGGGACGCCTGCAAGAAGGCGATCGCCGGCGCCCGCGCCGAGGGGTTGTTCACCCCGCCGTCGCTGCAGGGCACGATCATCTATCCGTTCACCGGCGGCGGGACCAACTGGGGCGGGCTGGCGTTCGATCCGGCCCATGACGTGGTCTATGTGAACACCTCCAGCGCCCTGCACCTGGTCAAGCTGATCCCGGCGGCGAAGGTGAAGGCCACCCAGGCGGCGGAGCTGAAGCTCGAGGTCGGGCCGCAGACAGGCGCGCCGTTTGGCGTCAGCCGGCAGGTGCTGCTGTCGCCCTACGGCCTGCCGTGCAACCCGCCGCCATGGGGCTTGCTGCACGCGATCGACATGCGCGACGGCCACCAGCTGTGGGCCGTGCCGCTGGGCACGACGCAGGACCGGGCCCCGTTCTCGCAGCTGGTGCTGCCGCACGTCGGCTCGCCCAACTTCGGCGGCCCGATGGCGACCGCCGGCGGCCTGGTGTTCATCGGCGCGGCGATCGACAACTATCTGCGCGCGTTCGACGCCGCGAGCGGCAAGGAGCTCTGGCGCGGCCGCCTGCCCGCCGGCGGCCAGGCGACGCCGATGACCTACGTCTGGAAGGGCCGCCAGTACGTTGTCATCGCGGCCGGCGGTCACTCGAAGTCCGATACGCGGCGGGGTGACAAGGTGGTGGCCTTCGCGCTGCCGGGCTAGGGCGGCTGGCGGCGTAACCGCCGGGCTCTAGGCTCAGGTCATCGTCACGAACATCAGCACGGCGGCCACGCCCATGACCGCCGTCGCCGCCCAGCCGCCCCAGCGTTGCCAGGGGGTGGCGACGAAGACGCCCATCAGGCTCCTCTTGCTTACCAGCAGCATGATGATCGCCATCAGCGGCACGGCGACGACGCCGTTGACGACGGCGCTCCAGAACAGCGCCTTGATCGGGTCGAGCGGCGAATAGCTGACCGCTACGCCGCCCAGGATGGCGACGCCGATGATGATGTAGAAGCCGCGCGCTTCGCTGAACTTCAGCTCCAGCCCCTCGCGCCAGCCCAGAGCTTCGCTGAGGGCGTAGGCGGCCGAGCCGGCGAGCGTCGGAATTGCGAGCAGGCCGGTGCCGATAATGGCCAAGGCGAACAACGCGGAGGCGAATTCCCCGGCGATGGGCTTGAGCGCGACCGCGGCGTCCTGGGCGGTCTGGATGTTGGTCACGCCGTGCGCGTTCAGGGTGACGGCGGTGGCGAGGATGACGAAATAGGCGATGACGTTGGAGTAGCCCATGCCGATGTAGGTGTCCCAGCCGATGCGCCTCAGCTCCTCGCGCGCCTCGCCGGGAGCCCCCTTCAGCGCGTGCTGGTCTTCATGGGTCTCGATCTCCTCGACCTCCTCGGAGGCCTGCCAGAAGAAGAGGTAGGGGCTGATCGTGGTGCCGAAGACGGCGACGACCATCGTCAGCGAGTCCTTGTCCAGCTTGAACTGCGGCCAGACCGTGCGGAGCAGGACCTCGGGCCACGGCACATGGACGATGAAGGCCACCGCGACGTAGGCGAACAGCGACAGCGTCAGCCACTTCAGGATCCAGACATAGCGGTGGTAGGGCACGAAGATCAGCAGCCCGAGAGTCAGCAGCGCGAACCCGATCGTCAGCAAATGGCTCTGCCCGGGCAGGTAGAGCGCCGCCGCCTCGCCCATGGCGGCCACGTCGGACGAGACGTTGAGGATGTTGGCGAACAGCACCAGCGCCACCACGGACAGCAGCACCCAGGGCGGAAACGCGGTTTTGATGTTGGAAGCCAGACCCTTGCCGGTGACCCGGCCGATGCGGGCGCAGACCGACTGGAACACCCCCTGCAGCGGGTAGGTGAACACCATCGTCCACAGCATCTGGAAGCCGAACTGCGCGCCGGCCTGGGAGTAGGTGGCGATGCCGCTGGGATCATCGTCGGCGGCGCCGGTGATCAGCCCGGGCCCGAGCGCGGTGAGCGGATTGAAGTGGCGCGTCCGCTTCGGCAGGTGCTTCAAGGTTGGCCTCCTCGCCGGCTGGCACTCAGGCCGCGAGCGCCGCGACCAGGGGGTTGGGTCTGGGTTCGGCCACCTTCGTCAAGGTGTTACTGTCTTCGTGGTGGAAGGGTTCAGCGTGGCCCTGCACCATCAACACCGTGTCCTCGAAATAGCTCCATGTGCCGTCGGCATTGAACGTAACCTGGATCTCGTAGGACACAGTCTTGAAGGCCTCTTCCAGGAAGATGGTCGAGCAGATGCCGTTCTCGGTCTCGCCGCGACGGGCGGAAACCTTGAAGCTGGTCGCGCCTGGGGTCGCGAACCCCTTGGCCAGCGCGATCTGGCCGCGCGGGATCGCCAGCGTCTGCAGGATCAGTCCGGTGGCCGGCTCCCACAGCCAGTAGCCGACCTGGTCGTGGAAGGTGATCGCCTCGGTCGGCTTCAGGATGTGGGCGTGGTAGCGCAGGCCGTAGAACAGCTGCGGTCCGTTGGCCTGGGCGTCGATCGGCTGCAGGTCGATGCGCTCGATGAACACGTTGCGCTCCGGACCGTCCGCCTTGGGGTTCACGTCCGACCCCTTGCGGCCCTCCCAGGTCCCCGCCAGGCGCCCCAGCGGGCCGAGGTTGGCCAGGGTGTCGGGATCGACGTCTACAGGCTCGGAGAAGATGTCGGTGACGGGGTCGGGGTTGGTTTCAGCCATGGGGCGGGAACTCCAGCAAAGCTTGCCGCATTGGGCGCCGCCGCTCCGCGTCGTCAAGCCGCTCGCCAACGCTGACAGCGGCGCCGAATCCGCTATGAGGGGGGGCGCCGACGCGCGGTGAAAGCGAGCCTCGCCCATGACCGATCTGCAGGCGATCATCCTGGCCGTCGTCCAGGGGATCACCGAGCTCTTCCCCATCTCCAGTCTCGCGCATGCGGTGCTGCTGCCGGCGGTGCTGGGCTGGAAGGTGGACGAGGGCTCGGAAGGCTTCCTGCCCTTCCTGGTAGTGATGCACCTGGGCACGGCGATCGCCCTGCTCGCCTACTTCTGGCAGGACTGGTTCAACTTCGCGACCGCGGTGCTGTTCCGAAAGGGCCCCAAGGCCGAGGGCGAGCGGCGCATCTTCTGGCGCGTGGTGGTTGCCACCATTCCGGCGGTGATTGTCGGCTTCCTGCTGGAGAAATACCTCCGGCAAGCGTTCGGCCTGCCGACGCTGGTCGCCGGTGTGCTGATCGCCAACGGGGTGATGCTGTTCGCGGCCGAGCGGATGAAGGGGCGGCAGGATCGGGCGCTGTCGCGGCTGCGCTGGATCGACGCCGTGATCATCGGCTGTTGGCAGTGCCTGGCGCTGATCCCTGGCTTCTCCCGCTCCGGCGCGACCATGGCCGGCGGCTTCCTGGCCGGGCTGAACCACGAAGACGCCGCGCGTTTCTCGTTCCTCACCGCGACGCCGGTGATCCTCGGCGCGACCGTCCTGGAAGCGCCGAAGCTGCTCAAGGCGCACGACCATTTCAGCGGCGTGGCGATCCTGGCCGGCGTCGTCGCCGGGGTGGTCGCCTTCGTCTCGACGGTGCTGCTGATGCGCTGGTTTCGTCAGCCGGAGGTGAAGGGCTTCGACCCGTTCGCCGCCTATTGCGTGCTCGCCGGCGGCGGCTCGCTCGCATGGTTGTTGCTGCGCTAGCGGTAATTCGCGCGAAGTCTTGCCCCAAGGCGCCGCTTGGCGCGGCGCGTGTGACCGTGCGATGACGGGCGCGCGGGGCCAGCGGAGTATCTCGACCACATGACGAGCATCACGGCCGACGCGGCGACGACCCTGCCCACCGAGGCGGCGAGCGACCTGCCGGCCTCGAGCCGCAACCGGATCCTAGTCTACCTCGGCGTCCTGGTCCTGCTGGTGGCGTTCGGCGCGCCCTTCGGCGGCCTGATCTCGATCCCGGTCAGCTATTTCCTCAAAAACAAGCTGCACTTCACCGCGATCCAGCTGTCCGAGTTCCAGCTGATCACCGCAATCCCGCTCTACTTCTCGGCGGTCTGGGGATTCGTCCGCGACAGCTGGAACCCGTTCGGCATCCGCGACCGCGGCTACATGATCCTGTTCGGATTTCTCTGCGCCGGGGTCTATGCGGCCTGCGCGTTTCTGCCGGTGACCGCCATCACCCTCGGGGCCGCCGTCATGGCCCTGACCTGCACCTTCCTGTTTGTACAGAGCGGCCAGCTCGGCCTGACCGCCGCCATCAGCCGCCAGCACGTGATGTCCGGCCAGGTCAGCGCGGTTTGGAACGCGGTAGCCAGCCTGCCGGTGCTGTTCGCCTTCGCGGTCGGCGGCTACCTCAGCAACGCGCTGGAAGGCCAGCACGCCGAGCAGGCCGCGCGCACGCTGTTCCTCACCGGCGCGGTGGTGATGGCCGCCGTCGGCGCCTTCGCGATCTGGCGGCCACGGGTGGTCTACGACAACGTCCACGAGGAGCACGCGCCGGTGTTCAAGCCGGGCGCCGACATCATGCGCCTGTTGCGGCACTGGCCGGTCTATCCGGCGCTGTTCGTCTGGTTCCTGTGGAACTTCGCGCCGGGGTCACAGACGCCGCTGCAGTACTACCTACAGAACACGCTGCACGCCGACGACGCCGCCTTTGCGCTCTGGAACGCGGTCTTCGCCGGCAGCTTCATCCCCACCTACCTGCTTTACGGCGTGCTCTGCCGGCGGGTGAACCTGGGCAAGCTGATCTTCTGGGGCACGTTGATCGGCGTGCCGCAGATGGTCCCCCTGCTGTTCATCCATACGCCGACCCAGGCGATCTGGGCCGCCGCGCCCAGCGGCCTGATGGGCGGGCTGTGCACCGCAGCCTACCTGGACCTGATCATGCGCTCCTGCCCCAAGGGCCTGGAGGGCACGATCGTGATGATGGCGACCGCCTTCTATTACATCGTCAGCAACTGCGGGAACGTGCTGGGCACCGTGCTCTATCAGAAGTTCGGCGGCTTCGGCGTCTGCGTGGCGGCGATCACCCTCGTCTACGCCCTGATCCTGCCCGCGTTGCTGCTGGTGCCGAAACACCTGCTGGCCACCGCCGATGGCGAGACGCCGGTAGGCGGCGACTTCGATACGGCCTGAGGCCCGCTGCCGGAAAGTGGGCTTGGCGGCGCGGCAACCACGGCCTCGCGCATCGCGTTGGCTAACCCGCTGGCGTTGTTCGAAGGCCGGCTGGTCGGACGTCGTGTCGCGTCAGGGCCCCTAGCGATGGCCGGCGGTGGCGCGGTTGGCGGTCGCGCAAGCTTGTCGCGGGAGACCGGCTTCAGCACGTAGCCGGACGCGCCCGCCACGATGGCGCACAGCACCATGGCTTCCTGACCGTGCGAGTTCACCATGATCACGCGCGCATCAGCGTGCGCAGCCTTGATCGCGCGGGTGGCTTCGACGCCGCCCAGCCCGGGCATGGTGATGTCCATGGTCACGAGGTCGGGTTTGACCACGGGGTAGGCGCGGATCGCCTCCTCTCCGTCCTCGCAGATCTGCACGACCTCATGGCCCAGCTCGCTGAACATCATCTTCAGCTTCTGCGCGATGGAAAGGTTCGTGGCTCTAACGGGTCGGGGGCGGAGTGCCTGAGATGAACGCGGGTGTCGATCCGCAGCTCGCCTCTAGGCGCCCAGCGCCGCCTTCATGGTCGCGTGGGTAGCCCCCAAGAGCGCAGCGATTGCCGCGAACCGCGGCGATGGGAGCTGATAGACAAACAGCGTCTTGGCCACGGATCGCGTCATGGAGACGAGACCTCGCATCTCGCCGATGAACTCCGCCTCGCCGATCGTCGCAACCGGCCAATCGTAAGACAGACCCTGCAGGCCCGCGTCCTTCAGCGCTGCGAGAGATCGTGCCGGCATCTCATTGAGTCGTCCCAAGACAAAGCGGCAGAAGGGTCGGACGAGCGAGATCGCGGCCAGAAGAGCTCCAGGCGGTACGCCCTCGATGTCGCAGACCTCACACAATAACCCGGCTTGCACCCGCGATCGCGCCTGCTCGAAGACCTTGAGGATGTGGCCGCGGCTGCGCGTGTTGGTGAGACTGGCGTACGACACAGGCAGCACTAAACTCAGCTGTTTCTCGCCGCCTGAATCGGCGCCGAGCCGATCGAGCCCGCGCAAAAGAGTGGCCATGTCGACCTTCTCGATATCCGCCCTGGAGAGAATCGACTGGTCGGTTGGCGAGAGCGGCGTTTCCTGCGGCAACAAGAGAACCCTCCGACGGATTCGATAGCCGATCCGGGAGAATTCTTTGAGGTGCATGAGCGGCTCGAGGGTGCACGACACCCGCACGCTTCGTCCGTCGTTGGTCACGAATGGCGTCCACCGTTCCAGTCGAGTTAGCGAAGCATCGTCTGATTGGCCGCTACTAGCGGTGATCGAGAGGGCCTCGGCTTCCACGGCCACAACATCGAGCTTATGTCCCTCGATCGACCCGTCCGCGATCGCCGTAATCTGGTGAACGATGATGTCCGCGTTGATCGACTCGCCAAGGAAAAAGTCCAAGGTCGAGCGTAGGGCGTTGAAGCACGCGACTTGGCCGACGAGGGGAGGGGTGTCCGGCTGAGCGACCAGGTAGTCTGTCTCTGAGATACGAAGGAAGACGCCAGCCGCCTCGATGTTGCGCATGATGGCTCGTTCCAGGTGCTCGCGCACAAGGTCAGAGCGCGCCGCCCATCGCGCGCCAAGTCGGCTTCTCACCGCAACGAGGGACAGAAGTGCGACCTTGCCTTCCGCGAGCGCCGGTGACTCGGCGATAATGCCAAGGGCGCGTTCTGAGGTCGCGTCAAGCAGCCAGGCGGCGGACTCGCCTTTTGAAGTGGTCGCCGGACTGACGGCTATCGTAGCGTCGTCCATCGCCGCGCCGCCTTCCCTCAAGCTCCTGAGTGTCCGACCAGTGCGACAGCTTCGGTCTCGTCACGAACAAGACAGGTCGGCGCATTGTGCGTTGGATGTCCTGGCGACTGCTTAACTATGTGTATTGAGAGCCCGCTGCGACGAAGTAACGCGAGACCGTCTTCTGTCGTGGGCCCAATGTTTCTTCGGGCCGACTCCTGATCTTTCTCTGGTTCAGTGGAGGCGGCGACGAAGGCGGGCAGGTGGCCGCGCAGCTCTTCGTGGAGTTCGACGACTGGCTCTTGCTCGTGAGCGGGCTGACGGAGTGTCTCGAGCGCGGCGACGTCAACCTCATGCGGCAGGCGGCCCCGCGGCTATTGGACATTTGACCAACGGCGAATGCTTGGGCGGTTCGGCGCCCGTCAAATGACCGATACTGGACAGGTCCGCGTTGCGTCTCGATCTCGTCCGCAGCACAATCAAAGGTTGGGCGGGCTCGCCTTGATGGTCGCTCGGCCGGGTCTACGCTCGTCGAGACATAGCGCCACCGGCTCATGTCTGCGAATGTGCCCAATGCCCGACCACAAAGGCCTTCCCATCCTCGCCTTCCAAAGCCAGGCCGACTGGGACGCGTGGCTCGCTCACCACGGCGCAGGTTCCGTTGGCATCTGGCTGAAGTTCGCCAAGAAGTCCGCGAGCGCGCTCAGTGTCAGTAAGCCCGAGGCGATCGGGACGGCTCTCGCCCACGGCTGGATTGACGGTCAGCTCGACCGCTTCGACGATCAGTTCTGGCTCGTGCGCTTCACGCCCAGGGGTCCGAAGAGCAAGTGGTCGCAGATCAACCGTGACACCGCGCTAAGGTTGATCGCCGAGGGCCGGATGACGCCCGCGGGATTGGCCCAGGTCGACAGGGCGAAGGCCGACGGACGCTGGGATGGGGCCTATGCGCCGCAGAGCCAGGCCGAAGTTCCTGATGACTTGAGAGCGGCGCTCGCCGCCGAGCCCGCAGCCAGCGCCTTCTTCGGGACGCTCAAGGGCGCCAACCGTTACGCCGTCCTCTACCGCATCCATGACGCCAAAACCGCCAAAACCCGGTCGGGGCGTATTGAAAGATTTGTGGCCATGCTAGCCCGCGGCGAGACGATCCATCCGACGAAGACGTAACGGACTGCGCCGCGTCGGTGTCCCGCTTTGCGGACATGCACCTCCACCCTTCTGGGACACTTGGAACGTTCGCTTCCTGGTCGCTCGATACGGAGTGAGGACCTGGGCCCGACAAAGCCGCGGTTGACGGCGAACCATCTAGTGCGTTCCATCGATGCGAGCCGCTTTGCGGCGCCCGTCTTTGAGATCGTAGATTTTACCCCGAAACGAGGCGTCTCGGGGCATTTTCCGGGCGTTTTCGCGCTACCGTAACCCCGATATATCTACGGAGTTTGAAAAGTTATCCACAGGGGTTTCGCGCAAGATCTTGCCGGCTGCCTTGTTGGGGCGGGTCAAGCCGCGTTCAATCCGAGCCACAGCGTGCGCATGATCTCGCCGGAGAGGCGCTCGGCGTCAAACGGCGGCTGCAGCATGCCGGCGAGCTGCAGCTGGATCGCGCCGTGCAGGGCGCTCCAGAACATGTGGCCGATCAGCGCCGGGTCCCCCCTCAGCACGCCGCCGTCGATCATCTCCTTCAAATGAGCGGTCATGGTCGCCCGCGATCGCTGGCCGGCGGCCACTAGCTCGGGATAGTCGTCGGCGCTGGGCTGTTTGACGTCGAACATCAGCTTGTAGGCTTCGGGGTGTCCGAGCGCGAAGTCGAGGTAGGCGCGGCCGACGGCGTTGGCGCGCGCCAGGGGATTTGACCCGGTGTCGAACGCCAACTCCAGCGCCGCCGCGTGGCGGTTGAAGGCGCGGGCGCGGACGGCGGCCAGGATGGCGTCCTTGTCGGCGAAGTAGCGGTAGGGCGTCATCGGGCTGACGCCGAGTTCGGCGGCCAGCTGGCGCATGGTCACCGCCTCCAGTCCATGCTGGCCGAACAGCCGCTCGGCCGCATCGACCAGCTTCTCGCGGAACTCCCCGACCGCTTCGTCACTCAAGACACGTGGCAACTTGGCGACTCCGCCCCATTTAACGGTTGCCAGACCCTATCACTTACGGCATAAATTTACATCGTAAGACTTTCGCCCCTCAAGGAGGATGCGTCATGGACGGCTCCCAGGTCATCAATCCCTATCTCGCCGGCAACTTCGCGCCGGTGCGCAGCGAGGACGATTTCGAGCTGGAGGTGACGGGCCAGATTCCGGCCGGCCTGGCGGGGGCGTTCTATCGCAACGGGCCGAACCCGCAGTTTGAACCGCGCGACGCCTACCACTGGTTTTCCGGTGACGGGATGATCCACGGCTTCTTCGTCGAGGGCGGCAAGGTGCGCTACCGCAACCGCTATTCGCGCACGCCGAAGTGGGAGCTGGAGCACGGCGCCAGCAAGTCGCTGTTCGGCACCTTCGGCAACCCGATGACCACCGATCCGGCGGCGATGGGCCAGGACAGCGGCACGGCGAACACCAACATCGTCTGGCACGCCGGCAAGCTGCTGGCGCTAGAGGAAGGCCACAAGCCGTTCGAACTCGACCCGGCGACGCTGGAGTCCCGCGGCTACCGCGACGAGTACCGCGGCAAGGTGACGGCGCACCCGAAGCTCGATCCCGAGACCGGCGAGATGGTCTGGTTCGCCTATTCGGCCGGCGAGACGCCGTTGAACGGGACCTGCGCTTATGGCGTCACCGACAACACCGGCGCGGTGGTGCGCCGCGATGAGTTCGAGGCCCCGTTCGCGGCGATGGTGCACGACTTCCTGGTCACCAGCCGCCATGCCCTGTTCCCGATCCTGCCGCTGACCATGAGCCTGCAGCGGGCGATGACCGGCGCGCCGCCGATCGCCTGGGAACCCGACAAGGGCTCGCACGTAGGGGTGATGCGCCGCGACGCCGGCGTCGAGACCCTGCGCTGGTTCACCACCGACGCCTGCTATGTGTTCCACCCGATGAACGCCTGGGAAGAAGGCGATCTGATCTATGCGGACGTGATGGAGTATCCGGTCGCGCCGCTGTTCCCTACCCTGGACGGCAAGCCGGCGAAGGACGCCTTCGCCCGGCTGGTGCGCTGGACCTTCGATCTGGCGGACAACTCCAACACCATCAAGCGGCGGCCGCTGGACGACCTGCCGGGCGAGTTTCCGCGCTTCGACGAACGCCGGGCGGGGCTCGGCTACCGGCACGGCTGGTTCGCCGGCATCACGCGCCGCGGCGTCGACTCCGTGCGCTTCGACACCGTCTCGCATATCGACCTGTCGACGGGGCGCCGCAGCGACCACCTGTACGACGCCGGAGACTCGCCGGGCGAGCCGGTGTTCGTGCCGCGCTCGGCGGACGCCCCCGAGGGCGACGGCTGGCTGGTGGCGGTGGTCTATCGCGGAAGCGAGGATCGCAGCGACTTCGTGGTCTACGACGCCCAGGACGTCGCCGCCGCCCCGATCGCGACGGCCAAGGTTCCCCGCCGCGTCCCGTTCGGCTTCCACGGCAACTGGCGCGGCGCCTGAGGCGCCTGCCGCGGGGACCTAAACCAGCGCCCCGTGACAGTGCTTGAACTTCTTACCGGAGCCGCAGGGGCACGGCGCGTTGCGGCCCGTGCGCTGCCAGCCTTCCGGCAGCGATGAGGCCGGGATGGCTTGGCGGCTGAGTGCGCCGACATCGCCGGCGAAGCTCAGCGGCACGCGCTCGTTCTCGCCGGTCAACGGGTCGACGTGCACCTCGAACAGTTGGCGCTCGGGCTGCGGCGGCGGCGGCGGCTCGAACTGGAACTCGACGGTGAGCAGCCAGCGGGTGACGTTGGAGCGCAGCTCGCCAATCAGCTTCTCGAACAGGGAGAAGGCCTCGGTCTTGTACTCGTTGAGCGGGTCGCGCTGGCCGTAGCCGCGCAGGCCGATCACGTTTTTCAGGTGGTCGAGGTGGGTCAGGTGTTCGCGCCACTGCTCGTCGACCATACGCAGCAGGAAGTTCTTCTCGACCTGCCGCATCTGGGCTGACGAGAGCAGTTGCTCGCGTTCGGCGGCGCGGGCCTCGGCCGCCTTGTTGACCCGTTCCAAGATCTCATCGGCGCCGATGCCCTCCTCCGCCGCCCACTCGGCGATCGGCAGGTCGAGGCCGAGCACGTTCTGCACCTCGAAGGTCAGCGCGTGGACGTCCCACTGGTCGGCGTAGGCCTTCGGCGGCATCAGCCGCATGACCATCTCGTCGATGGTATCGCGGCGGAATTCGTCGACGATCTCGGAGAGGTCTTCCGACAGCATGAACTCGGCGCGCTGCTCGAACACCGCCTTGCGCTGGTCGTTCACGACGTCGTCGTATTTCAGCAGGTTCTTGCGGATCTCGTAATTGCGCTGCTCGACCCGGCGCTGGGCGGTGGCGATGGCCCGGTTCAGCCACTTGTGGGTGATCGCCTCGCCGTCCTGGACGCCGAAGGTGCGCATGATCGAGTCCAGCCGCTCGCCGGCGAAGATGCGCAAGAGGTCGTCCTCGCACGAGAGGTAGAATTTCGAGTGGCCGGGATCGCCCTGGCGGCCGGTGCGGCCGCGCAGTTGGTTGTCGATCCGCCGGGCCTCGTGGCGTTCGGTGCCAAGTACATAAAGCCCGCCCTCGGCCAGCGCCTTGGCCCGCTTGGTCTCGATCTCCGCGGCCAGCGTCTCGCGTTCCTCGGCCTCGGCCTCCGGCGTGATCTCGACGCTGAGCGCCTCTTGCTCCGAGCGCCATCTGGCCAGGCGCATGTCGAGGTTGCCGCCCAGCTGGATGTCGGTGCCGCGGCCGGCCATGTTGGTGGCGATGGTCACCGAGCCGGGCACCCCGGCCTCGGCGACGATAAAGGCCTCCTGCTCGTGGTAGCGCGCGTTCAGCACGCTGTGCGGGACGCCGACGATCTTCTTGTTGTCGTGGAAGAACTCGTGGGCGTTCAGCAGTTCGGAGAGTTGCTCCGACTTCTCGATCGAGACCGTGCCGACCAGGATCGGCTGGCCGCGCACGAAGCAGTCCTCGATCTGGGCGATGATCGCGCGGTTCTTCTCGTCGGCGGTGCGATAGACCTCGTCGTCGTCGTCGATCCGCGTCACCGGCTTGTTGGTGGGGATCTCCGAGACGTCCATGCCGTAGATGTCGGCGAACTCCTGCGCCTCGGTCGCCGCCGTGCCGGTCATGCCGGACAGCTTCTTGTAGAGCCGGAAGTAGTTCTGAATGGTGATCGAGGCGAGCGTCTGGTTCTCGGGCTGGATCGCGGCGCCTTCCTTGGCCTCGATCGCCTGGTGCAGGCCCTCCGACAGGCGCCGGCCATGCATCATGCGGCCGGTGAACTCGTCGATCAGGATCACTTCGTCTGCGCGGATGATGTAGTCGCGGTCGCGCTGGTAGAGCACGTTGGCGCGCAGCGCCTGGTTGACGTGGTGCACCACCGAGACGTTGGCGGGATCGTAGAGGCCGGCGGAATCGGGGGCGAGGTGACCGCCCTCCATCAGCATCTCTTCGATCCTCTCCGAGCCGTACTCGGTCAGCAGCGCCTGCCGCTGTTTCTCGTCGTGGTCGAAGGTCTCGGGATCCTGGATGAGTTCGCGCACGATCTTGTCCATCGTGCGGTAGAACTCCGAACGGTCCTCGGTAGGCCCTGAGATGATCAGCGGCGTGCGCGCTTCGTCGATCAGGATCGAGTCGACCTCGTCGACGATAGCGAAGTGGTGCGGCCGCTGCACCATGTCGGTGGCTTCATAGACCAGGTTGTCGCGCAGATAGTCGAAGCCGAACTCGTTGTTGGTGCCGTAGGTGATGTCGCTGTGGTAGGCGCGCTGGCGCTCGCCTTGGCTGAGCCCGTGCACGATCACCCCGACGGTGAGGCCCAGGAACCGGTAGATTCGGCCCATCCACTCGGCGTCGCGGTTGGCCAGGTAGTCGTTGACGGTGACGACGTGGACGCCCTTGCCCTCGAGCGCGTTGAGATACACCGCCAGGGTGGCGACCAGGGTCTTGCCTTCGCCGGTGCGCATCTCGGCGATGCCGCCGTGGTGCAGAACCATGCCGCCGACCATCTGCACGTCGTAGTGGCGCTGGCCGAGCGTGCGCTTGGCGGCCTCGCGGACCACCGCGAACGCTTCGTTGAGCACCGAATCCAGCGTCTGGCCGTCAGCGATCCGCTGCTTGAACTCAGCCGTCTTGGCGCGCAGGTCGTCGTCGCTGAGCGCCGCGTACTGCGCCTCGAGCGCGTTGATCTTGGTGACGCGCCCCAGCATCTGCTTGACCTTGCGGTCATTGCTGGAGCCGAAAACTTTCCTCAGGTCGAGCATGCGGGGCTTTAAGTCCGGGACAGGGGCTTTGAACTCTTGAAGGCGGCGCGCACGGCCACGGTCAAAGCCCTTCGCCTGCTCGAAGTTCCGCGCTTCTAGGCGCGTCCGTGACTTAAGCAGCGCCCCCCCTGAAGTCAACGAGACGGGGTGGCCGCGCGCCGCCCCGTGCGACGCGCGCCATGACTGTGCGGGTTCTCGGCGCTCGCCGCCACGCTCGGCCGCTCCGCGACCCGCGCCTGCCATGCAGCCAGGTTCTTGTTGGCCGGATCGAGCGGCTGACCGACCTGGGCGGCGAAGTCGAGGAACACGAACAGATGGATGTCGGCCAGGGTGAAGCGGTCGCCGACAAGATACTTTCGGCCGGCGATCAGGCCATCGAGCCAGGCGAGCTTCTCGCGGGCGATGGTCTTCAGGTCATCGGCGGCCTGCGGGATACAGCGCACGCGGTTCTCGAACAGCGCGAGGCCTTCGGCGAAGCGGAAGCCGTTGGTCAGCGGTTCGATGATGGCGAGATCCACGCGGCGCGCCCACATCCGTGTCACCGCGCGCTCCTCGGCGTTGCTGCCGACCAGCGGCGGGTTCGGATGGATTTCCTCAAGGTATTCGCAGATCGGGAGGATCTCGGCGAGCATCACGCCGTCGTCGAGCTCGAGCGTCGGCGTCTGCCCGGAGGGGTTCCGCGCGAGGTGCGGCCCCTGGCGGTTTTCGCCGGCCATCAGGTTCACTTCGACGCGGGGGATGTCGATGCCCTTCTCGGCCATGAACATCTTGACGACCCGCGGATTGGGCCCGATCGAATTGTAGAACTTCATGGCTCGTCCTCCCGCCGCCCTTGACGCGCCGCGCCTCTCAGGGCCATGCGCGGCGGCGAAGGAATACGGCCGTGGCCTGCAATGCAAGTCTGTCCTGGGGTAAGGCGTGCGTCTTGACGACGGCCGTGGCGCTGTGCCTGCTCGCGGCCTGCTCGCAGCAACGCGCGGCCCAGCATCCGCCGCAGCCGGGCGACAAGGCGGTGGCGACAGTGAACGGCCAGGCGGTCTGGGCGTCCGACGTCAAGCGCGAGGCGGTCGCCGAGGGTCTGATCGCGCCGGGCGACCCCCTCGACGTCTCCTCCGACCTGTTCCGGCAGGTGCTGGACGAGGTGATCGACACCAAGGTGCTGGCCGCCGAGGCGATCTCGCGCCGTCTCGACAAGGATCCGCTGGCGCAGCGCCGGCTGATCGCGGCCCGGGAACGGGCGCTGGAAGACGTCATGGTCGACAGCGTGATCGGCAAGGCGGTCAACCAGCAAGCCGAGAACGCGCTCTATCAGGAATTCCTGCGCAACCGCACGCCCGGGGAGGTGATTCACCTGCGCCAGATCGTGCTGGCCGCCGAACCCGACGCCGAGGCGGTGAAGAAGCAACTGGCCGGCGGCGCCGCGTTCGAGGCGGTGGCGATGGAGCGCTCGGTCGACGCGCAGACCCGCTTCAAGGGCGGTGACCTCGGCGAAATGACTACCGACACCCTGCCGCAGCCGCTCGCCGAGGCGGTGAAGGGCGCCACGGCCGGCCAGCTGGTCGGTCCGGTGAAGGTCGACGCCGGCTGGGCGATCCTGAAGGTCGACGACCGGCATCCGGAGGCGCCGCCCAGCCTCGACGCGGTGCGGCCGCAGCTGATCCGCTTCATCACCTACGACCAGATCAAGGACCTGGTGCTGACGCTGCGCAGCCACGCGAAGATCCAGAACCTGCTGCCGCCCCCGCCCGAAGTGCCCGGCGCGCTGACCGAACCGGCCTCGGCGCCCGCGCCGGCCCCCTCCAACGCATCCGCGCCGGCGACGAACGCCGCGCCTGCCCAGCCTGCCCGGTGACCCGATGACCAAGCCGCCCGCCGCCCGGACCCGCACCAAGGCCGCGGCCAACACCAAGGCCGCACCGAAGATCGCCGCGCCCAAGCCGGCTGAGATCGTCGGCCAGACCCTCGAGCGGGCGCTCGACCCGTTGCGCAGCGCCTGGAAGAGCGCCGCGCTGCGCCGCGCGGATCGCCATGCACGCCAGTTCGAAGCCCAGACCGCCGCGCCCGCGACGACGACCGGCAAGCTCGGCCTGAAGGTCTCGCCCAACGCCGTGCCGTTCCCCGCTATCGGCCAGATCGCCGGGGTGGAACTCGCGGTCGGCCGGGCCGGGCTCTACAAACACGAGCGCAACGACGTGATGCTGATGGGCTTCGCCGAGGGCACGACCTGCGCCGGCGTCTTCACCCGCCACGGCGTCGGCTCCGCCCCGGTCGATTGGTGCAAACGGCACCTGGAAGCGAACGGCGGGCGCGACATCCGCGCGCTGGTGGTCAACGCCGGCTGCGCCAACTCCTTCACCGGCCGCCCAGGCGCCGACGCCGCACGTCGGGTCGCCTCGGCCGCCGCCAAGCGGTTCGACTGCCGCCAGGGCCAGGTGATGATGGCCTCCACCGGCGTGATCGGTGAGTTGCTGCCCGACGCCAAGATCACGGTGCGGCTGCCCGAGATCGCCAAGACCCTGCGGCCGGACGGCTGGGCAGACGCCGCCCGCGCGATCATGACCACCGACACCTTCGCCAAAGGCGCGATGGCGGATGCGCAGATCGAGGGCGAGACGGTGCGCATCGCCGGCATCGCCAAGGGCTCGGGCATGATCGCGCCGGACATGGCGACCATGCTGGCCTTCGTCGCCACCGACGCGGCGATCGCGCCGACGGCGCTGCAGGCGCTGGCCCGGCTCTATGTTCACACCACCTTCAACGCGGTCACGGTCGATGGCGACCGCTCGACCAACGACACCCTGCTGCTGTTCGCCACCGGCCAGGCCGCCGCGCCGCGGATCAGCCGGGCGGGGGACGCGCGGCTCGCAGACTTCCGCGTCAAGCTGGAGGGCGTGCTGCTGAGCCTCGCCCAGCAGCTGGTGCGCGACGGCGAGGGCGCGACCAAATTCGTCAAGATCACCATCGCCGGCGCGGCCTCCGCCGCCTCGGCGCGGAAGATTGCCCGCACCGTCGCCGAGAGCCCGCTGGTGAAGACCGCCTTCGCCGGCGAGGACGCCAACTGGGGCCGCATCGTCATGGCCGTCGGCCGCGCCGACGAGCCGGTCAACCGCGAACGGATGAGCGTGCGGTTCGGCGCGCTGTGGGCGGCCCGCGATGGCCGCGTCGCGCCCGACTACTCCGAAGCGAAGATGAGCGCCTACATGAAGGCCAGGGAACTGGAGGTCGCCGTCGACGTCGGCGTCGGCCGAGGCTCGGCGGTGATCTGGACCTGCGACCTGACCCACGGCTACATCACGATCAACGGGGACTACCGCAGCTGATCATCCTCCCCTCTCCCCCTACGGGTTCCCACGAGGGGAGGGAGGGATTGGGCGTCAGATATCGATCACCACCTTGCCGAAATGGCCGCCGGACTGCATGAGCGCCAGGGCTTCGGGCAGCTGGTCCAGCGGAAAACGGCGGTCGATTACCGGTTTCAGCTTCGCGACCTCGATCGCCCTCACCATCTGCTCCACGTTCTCGCGGTTGCCGACCGTGATGCCGTTGATGTGCAGGTTGCCGCCGAAGATGGCCGCGACGTTCAGGTCCTTCACGAAGCCGGAAAGCACCCCGATGACCGCGATGGCGCCGCCGAGCGCACTGGCGGCGATCGACTGTTGGAAGGTGCCGGCGCCGCCGACTTCGACCACATGATCGACGCCACGCCCCCCGGTGATCTCACGCGCGGCCGACGCCCAGTCGGGAGTCTGGCGGTAGTTGATCGTGGCGTCGGCCCCCATGGCCTTCGCGCGCTCGAGCTTCTCGTCGGACGACGATGTGACGATCACCCGGGCGCCACCCAGCTTGGCGAACTGCAGCGCAAAGATGGAGACGCCGCCGGTGCCTTGCACCAACACCGTCTCGCCGGCCGTCAGCTTGCCCTCAACCATCAGGCCGCGCCAGGCGGTGACGGCGGCGCAAGGGAGTGTCGCAGCCTCGGCGGCGTCCCAGCCGGACGGCGCCTTGGTCACACCCTCGGCCGTGAGCGCGATTGCTTCACAGGCGACGCCGTCGAGCGCGCCTCCCAGGGCCGCGAGCCGCTGCGGCGTCGGACGCCCCGCAATCCAGTGCGGGAAGAAGCCGGGCATGACGAGATCGCCCACCTTGACGCGGGTGACCCCCTCGCCGACCGCCTCGACCAGCCCCGCGCCGTCGGAAAGCGGAATCAGCGGCCGCGTCGGCGCCATCATGGTGACGGTCGCCAGGTCGCGGTAGTTGATTGATGCCGCGGACAGACGCACCACCACTTCGCCTGGCCTTGGCGTTGGCCAGTCGCGCTCAGCCGGCTTCAGGTTCTCGAGGCCCGCGCCTCCGTCCAGCACCATCGCGCGCATGACTTCACTCCCGCCACCCTGCTTTGGCGCGAGGTTCGAGAGCTGACGCCGGGTACGTCAAACGGCGACAGGCGCGAGCCGGGCGTGTATGGCCTCGAAAATGACGTCGAAACCGCTCCTATTGGTCGCCGCGGCCGCCTTAGTCGATGCGGAAGGCCGGATACTCATAGCTAAGAGGCCGCGTGGTAAACCGCTCGAAGGGCTCTGGGAATTCCCCGGCGGTAAGCTTGCTGCGGGCGAAACCCCTGAAGAATGCTTGATTCGCGAGCTCGCGGAGGAGTTGGGCATTAAGGTTACGCAAGCCTGTCTCGCGCCCTTCGTGTTTACCAGTCATGCTTACGATTCATTTCATCTGCTTATGCCACTGTACCTGTGCAGGCGTTGGGAAGGGCTCGTGTCTGCACTCGAACACGAGGCGATCGCATGGGTGAAGCCCAACAAGCTCTCGGACTACTCGATGCCGCCGGCAGACGCGCCGCTCATCGCCTGGTTGCGAGATTTTCTCTGACTTTCGGCCGGCTCTGCTCGGACGAAAGTGGCGCCACGGCCGTGGAATACGGTCTGATCGTCGCATGCATCACGCTGGCCATCCTTGGCGGCATGCAGTTCTTTGCGGGCAACGAGACCGCGATGTACAACCACATCAGCACCACGATCGTCGCGGCCACCACGCACTAGGCCTTGAGTCTTGAGCGCGTTCGAACCGCAAAAGCGATTCCACTTTTGCCGACGCGCTCTAGTCGCGAGTCGTTCGCGCTTCGCCCCGCGCGCCGCGGTCGCTAGGCTCGGCGCATGGACGGCGCTTTCACCTTGACGCGTGACGAGAGCGCGGCGCTCACCCGCCGCATCACCTCGCTGTCGGTCGCTGTCGCCTCGATTCTGACCGTGCTGAAGGCCTTGGTTTGGTTCGCCAGCGACTCGGTCTCGATCCTGGCGTCGCTCGCCGACTCCGGGTTGGACCTGGTGGCGGCGCTCGGCACATTCTTTGCGGTCCGCTACGCCGCAGCGCCCCCCGACGCCGAGCATCGCTACGGCCACGGCAAGGCGGAGGCGTTCGCCAGCCTGGTTCAGGCGGGACTGGTGTTCGCCTCGGGCGCCCTGATCGGTCAGGCGGCGATCGATCACCTGCTGCACCCGACGCCGATCGCGCAGAGCGGCTGGGCGCTCGGGGTGATGGCGATCTCCACCCTGCTGACCGCGGGCCTGATCGCGGCCCAGACCCAGGTGTTGCGCAAGACGCGGTCCGTGGCGGTGACCGGCGACCGGGCGCACTACGTCGCCGATCTGGCCTCCAACATCATGGCTCTGATCGCGATAGCGGCCGCCACGCTGTTCAGCTTCAACGGCTTCGACGCCTTGGGCGGGCTCGCTGTCGCGGCGGTGCTGCTCTGGGGCGCGATCAGCGTCTTCCGCCAGGCTTCGAACGAACTGATGGATCACGAGCTGCCCGACGAAGCCCGCGCCCGGATCATCGCTCTGATGACCCAGGACCCGCGGCTGACCGACGTGCATCAGCTGCGCACGCGCGCTTCCGGTCCCACCATCCACATTCAGATGCACGCCGACCTCGACCCGACGCTGTCGCTGGAGGTCGCCCACGAGGTGGTGGTCGCGGCCGAGCGGCGCGTGCTGGTGGCGTTTCCCGCCGCCGACATCATCATCCATCCCGACCCGCGCGGCCGCGCCGAGCCGCATGGCGGCGCCTTCGCCGAGGCGCACGCGCCCGCCGCGCGTTGAGTAAACGGCCCCTTAACGCCCCAGCCCCTTAGTGCCCGCCGTGGACCGCACGTTGTACCATTTCCCGCTCGATCCGGCCTCGCGTCAGGCCAGGCTGGCGCTCGGCGAGAAGCGCCTGCCGTTCGAGCCGGTGGTCGTGCGCTACTGGGAGCAGCCGCCGGAGTTCACCGCGCTCAATCCGTCGGGCCTGACGCCGGTGCTGGTCGAGGCCGACGGAGGCCAGCGCACCGTAGTTTGCGAAGTGCGGGCGATCCTCGAGCACCTCGACGAGCAGCATCCCCAGCCCGAACTGATCGGCCGCGACCCGGCCGAGCGGGCCGAGACGCGGCGGCTGATGCAGTGGTTCGACCGCAAGTTCGACCACGAGGTCGACGGCTATCTGCTGCACGAGAAGCTGGAAAAGCGGCTGACCAAGATGGGCGCGCCGGACCTGTCCAACATGCGCCTGGGCCGCGAGGCGCTGCGGGTCCACTTGGCCTACGTCGAAAAGCTGCTCGGCGAGCGTGACTGGCTGGCCGGGCGGCGCCTCAGCCTGGCGGACTTCGCCGCGGCGGCGCACATCTCGGTGCTGGACTATTTCGGAGACATCCCTTGGCGGGAGACCCCGGGCGCCAAGACCTGGTATATGAAGCTGAAGTCGCGCCCGTGCTTCCGGCCGCTGCTCGCCGACCGCTGGCCGGGCCTGGCTCCGGCGGCGCACTATGACGACCTCGACTTCTGAGACGGCTGAAGACCTCATCCGCGGCGAGGCCAAGGCGCTGGGCTTCGACGCCTGCGGCTTCGCCCGGGTCGACCGGCCCTGGCCGGCGTCGGCGCGATTGGCCGAATTCGTCGCCGCCGGCCGTCACGGGACCATGGATTGGATCGAGCGGACCGCCGAACGGCGCGCCCATCCGCGCGCAATGTGGGCCGAGGCGCGCTCGGCGATTGTGCTGGGGCTGAACTACGGACCGGATTGCGATCCGCTGGAGGCGCTGAAGGCCGCATCGCGCGGCGCGATCTCGGTCTACGCCCAGGGTGACGACTATCACGAGCTGATCAAGCAGCGGCTGAAACGGCTGGCCGGCGCCCTGCAGGCGCAGCTCGGCGGCGAGGTGAAGGTGTTCGTCGACACCGCGCCGCTGATGGAGAAGCCGCTGGCCGAGGCGGCGGGACTTGGCTGGCAGGGCAAGCACACCAACCTGGTCTCGCGCGAGTTCGGGTCCTGGCTGTTCCTCGGCGCGATCCTGACGACAATGGAGCTGACGCCGGACGCGTCGTCGGCCGATCACTGCGGCGCCTGCCGCGCCTGCCTGGACATCTGCCCGACGGGCGCCTTCCCCGCGCCCTACCAGCTCGACGCCCGCGCCTGCCTCTCGTACCTGACCATCGAGCACGCCGGCCCGATCCCGGAGCAGTATCGCGGCGCGCTCGGCAACCGCATCTACGGCTGCGACGACTGTTTGGCGGTTTGCCCCTGGAACAAGTTCGCCCAGGCCAGCCACGAAACGGCGCTGCACGCGCGGGACGCCCTGAAGGCGCCGTCGCTGGCAGATCTGGCCGACCTCGACGACGCCGCCTTCCGCGCCCTCTTCGCCAAGAGTCCGGTCAAGCGCATCGGCCGCGATCGCTTCGTCCGCAACGTCCTCTACGCGATCGGCAATTCCGGCGACGTAGGGCTGCTCGAGCCGGCGAAGGCGCGGCTAGACGATGCCTGCGAGACCGTTCGCGAGGCGGCGAGCTGGGCGCTCAGCCGCCTAACGCCTCCGTCAGGCGGATCATGAACGCGGCGCCGCGTTCGATCTGCGAGAGATCGACGTATTCGTCGGGCTGGTGAGCCTGGTCGATCGAGCCGGGTCCGCACAGGACGGCCGGCAGGCCGGCGCCCTGAAACTGCCCGGCTTCCGACGCGAACGACGCCACGCGGGCAGGACCGTTGTCGCCGGCAAGGCTGCGGACGAACGCCTCGGCGTCGCTCTGCGGGTCGGGGCGCAACGGGGGGACATCGGCGAGTTGCTCGACGACGACGCCGCCCTCCGGCGCCCTTGCCTTGATCTCGGCGTCAATGCGCGCCGCCAGGTCGAAGAAGCCGGCAAGTTGCCGGCGCGCGTCCTGACCGGGTAGGTTGCGCAGGTCGAACAGGAACACGCACTGGCGGGCGAGGATGTTGCCGGCGGTGCCGCCGGCGATCTTACCGATCGTCAGGGTCGGATGCTTGGGCAGGAACGGCGAGGCGGGATCGGCCTCGCGCTCGAGCTGGTCGGCCAGTTCGGCCAAGGCGCCCATCAGCCGCGCCGCCGCCATGTTGGCCGAGACGCCGAGGTGGGTCTGGGCGGAGTGGGCTTCGCGCCCGGTAACCGTCACCCGCCAGGCGGTGATGCCCTTGTGGCCGCTGACCACCTCCATGCTGGTCGGCTCGCCGACCACCACCAGCGCGGGCCGGGGCAGCTCGCGGGCGATCACCTCGATCATCGCCGGCGCGCCGAAGCAGCCGATCTCCTCGTCGTAGGAGAACGCGAAATGGATCGGCCTCGGCAGCCGCGCCGCCAGGAAGTCGGGGACCGCGGCGAGCGCGAGCGCGATGAAACCCTTCATGTCCGACGCGCCGCGGCCGAACAACCGCCCCTCCCGCCGGGTCAGCACGAACGGGTCGCTGGTCCAGGCCTGGTCCTTCACCGGCACCACGTCGGTGTGGCCAGAGAGCACGACGCCGCCTTCGGTTTCCGGGCCGACCGTCGCCAGCAGATTGGACTTCGTGCCGGCGGCATTGAGCACCCGTCGTGAGGCGACGCCGTGCTGGCTCAGATAGTCCTCAACCCATTCGACCAGAGCCAGGTTGGAGAGGTGCGAGGTGGTGTCGAAGGCGACCAATCGCTCCAGGATCGGCGTGGCGCGCGCCGCCAGATCCTCAGGCCCGGCCACCTCAGCCGTTCCCGACCGAGGCGTCCCTGGGCAGGATGCCGATCAGCTCGATCTTGAAGATCAGCGCGCTGTTGGGCGGGATCGGCCCGACGCCCTTGGGGCCATAGGCAAGCTTCGGCGGCGAATACAGCATCCAGACATCGCCTGGCTTCATGTTCTTCAGCGCCTGCGTCCAGGCCGGGATCAGCTCGCCGACCACGAAGGTCGCCGGCTGGCCTCGCTGGTAGGTGGAGTCGAACACCGTCCCGTCCAGCAGCTTGCCCTCGTAGTTGACGATCACATGGTCGTCGGCCAGCGGCGAGGCGCCGCCGGCGGGACCCGACTGCACCACCTTGTACTGCAGCCCCGACGGCAGGGTGACCACGCCGTCGGCCTTGGCGTTGGCGGCCAGGAAAGCGTTGGCCTGGGCCAGGTCCTGCGCGGCGCGCGGGTCGGCGCAGGCGGACAGCCCGAACGCGAACGTGAAGATCAGCGCGAGTCGGAGCATCAGACCGCTCTCGGCGGGTAACCGGCGGCGCGCAAGGCGTCCATGATCTCCTGGGTGTGCTGAGCGTCGCGGGTCTCGATCAGGATGTCGAATTCGGCGCCCTTGGCCGGCACGTCGAGGGCCAAGCGGTTGTGCGCAACCTCGATGATGTTGCCGCCAAGCTGGCCGATCAGGGCCGAGACGGTGCCGAGCAGACCGGGGCGGTCGTCGCCGATGATGCGCAGCGAGACCAGACGCTGAGCCCGCACCAGCTCGCGCGTCAGCACCGAAGCCAACAGGCGCGGGTCGATGTTGCCGCCCGTGATGATCAGGCCGCACTTCTTGCCACGGAACCGCTCTGGGAAAGCCAGCAACGCCGCCAGCGACGCGGCGCCCGCCCCTTCGACCACCGTCTTCTCGACGTTGCAGTAGAGCGCGATGGCGCGTTCGAAGAACGGCTCTTCCAGCAGCAGCACGTCGTCGATCAGCGGGCGCGCGGTCTGGTAGGTCAGCTTGCCGATCTCGCGCACCGCGATGCCCTCGGCGATGGTCTGGCCCGAGCAGGGTGCGTTGATGCCGCGCATGCGGGCGGTGAACGAGGGGTACATCGCCGGCTCGACGCCAATGATGCGGATGTTCGGCTTGATCGCCTTGGCGGCCGTGGCGACGCCGGAGATCAGGCCGCCGCCGCCGATCGGCACCGGCAGGATTTCCAGGTCCGGCGCGTCTTCCAGCATCTCCAGGGCGATCGCGCCCTGCCCGGCCATCACATCCTCGTCGTCGAACGGGTGCACGAACACCAGGCCGCGTTCCTGCTCCAGCAGCAGCGCATGCTCGTAGGCCGCATCGTAGCTGTCGCCTTCGATGACCACGGTCGCGCCGAACGCCCGGGTCTGCTCGACTTTCACGAACGGCGTGCCGCGCGGCATGACGATGGTCACCGGCACGTCCAGGCGCTGGCCATGGTAGGCGAGGCCCTGGGCGTGGTTGCCGGCCGAAGCCGCGATCACTCCACGCCGCTTCTCGTCGGGCGACAGCTGCAGCAGTTTGTTCAGCGCGCCGCGCTCCTTGTAGGAGGCGGTGAACTGCAGATTCTCGAACTTCACCCACACCTCGGCGCCGGTAATCGCCGACAGCGTCCTGGAATAGCGGCACGGGGTGCGCTCCAGATGGCCTTCCACCCGGCGGGCGGCGGCCTTGATGTCGTCGAGGGTGAGAGTCATGGCGGGGCTTCCTAGCTGGGGCGCCTCATCACCGCAATCCGCGCATCAGGTCGATGCGGCGCATCGCCTTGCCGGGAAGCGCCGAAGCGCGCCCTAGGGGCAGGGCTTCGGCCACCCGGCGCATGCCATAGGCCGCCTCGCGCATCAGGCTGGCGGCCGAGGCGCCGCCGACGAAGCCGTGCAGCAACGCCTGCTGGGTGTTGGCTAACTCGCGCTTGAAGCGGTAGTCGCCATAGCCGAAGTCGAGCCGGTCGTAGGGTTCGCCATCCATCCAGCGCAGGATATGCTGGAACAGCAGCAGGCCCGGCGAATAGCGCTCGAACGTCGCTTCGTGGCCGATCATCCAGGCGTGGATGGTCCGCTCGCCGAGCAGGTGGAACTGCACCGCCGCCAGCGCGCCGCCGATATGCAGGGTGAAGAGCTCGGCGCCGAAGTCGTCCGACGTCTGACTCGCGAACAGGTCCTCCATCAGCCGCTGGGTCCAGCCGGCCGCCAGCACGTCGGTTTGCCCGGTGGCGCGGTACTGCTCGCGCTTCAGCGCGATCAGCCGCTCGAAATCGACCTTCGCGGCTGACCTCGCGGTGAACACCTGCGGCCCGACCTCGCGCACGGCCTTGCGATGCTTGCGATCCAGTTCCTTCAGCGCCGAGACCCCGGCGGCCCTACGAGCGGCGGCGTAGGCCTCGTAGCCATCCGGCGCCTCGACGATCCAGGCAGGCTCCTGGCCACGTCCCAGCGGCGCGAACGCCGGCGTGTCCTCGAGGATGTGGCTGAAGTCGTAGCGGTCGACACCGAGGGCGCCAAGCAGCGAGCGCGGATCGAACTCGGGGCCGGGGTCGCCGACCAGGCCCTCGTAGTCGCACATGGCCCCACCGGCGGCGATCGCCGTCATTCGCCCGGCCGAGACGGCCATGAACGCGCGGGCGTCACCCTGGTCGTGGATCACCGCGATCTTGACGCCGTCATCGCCGCGCGCCTGGTCGACGGCCTTGGCCCACTCCGGTGAAAAGAACGGCGAGTCCCAGGCGCGGCGCAGACGCTGCAGCGCGCGCCACCTGGCCGCCAGCTCGGGCGGCAGGCACTTCGGGCGCAAGACATCGACGTCCACGAGCGGGGATCTTCCTGGCCCTGAAACAGGCCGCGAACATAGGGGCCAACCGTTGTGGAATGGTTGCGTGCAAGCCCCGCGCCATCGGTTGGCGCGCCGTCGTTGACCAAACTTGTGTCGACCGTCAGCGGGATGAAGGGCGAGCGGTGCGCCGAGGCGATCTGATCCACCTGGGCCTGATGCTCGCGGCACCGGGCGTCGCCTACCTGCTGCCGTTCGAGCTGCTGCTGCTCTCCTATGCCGTGCTGGGCCCGGCTCATTATCTCACCGCGATCTCCTGGCTGCACGACCGCAAATTCTTCCTGCCCCACAAGGGCCTGGGCCTCGCCCGGGCGCTGGTGGCGCTGGGCGCGATGTTCCTGGCCAGTCTCTACTGGTACGGCGTCGTGGTCTGGCTGGCGTTCGGCGTCGGCGCCGTCCTGGCGGCCGAGACGCGAACCCAGCGGCTGGCGATCGGCGCCGTCGTCACGTCAGCCTGTTCACCCTGGTGTTCATGACCCTGGGCGCGCTGCGGGCGAAATCGGCCGTGCAGTTCGGCCTTGTCGGCGCCTACCGCGCCGCGATCGTGCTGATCGTGACCGTCCCGCCGACCGCCGGTTGGGCCTATCCGCCGCTGGCCAGCCAAGCCGAGCCCAGTTTCGGCGACGTGCCCGGCGCGCTGGGCAAGGTGCTGGGAATGCCGAACCTCAGCCTCGACGCGCGGCTGATGGGCCTGCTCTCGTTTGTCTACACCTACCACTACCTGAACTGGTTCATCAAAGCCGACCTGATCCGCTGGAACCAGATGCCGCGCGGCCGGCTCGCCGCGATCGCGCTGGGCTGCGTCGCCGCCACCGGCCTCTACATCTTCAACTTCGACCTCGACTTCACCGTGCTGCTGCTGCTCAGCCTGACGCACGTGCTGCTGGTGTTCCCGCTCAACAGCCGCAGCTTGCGGGGGCTGGGTCAGCTGGCGATGGGACGAAAGGACGCCGCGCCACCGCCGCCTTCGTCGCCCCGGAAAGGCCGCAGGCCTTATCCGGCGCCCGCCTGGCCGGTTTCCAGACGAATTCCAGCTCGGTAGCGGCGCGTCCGGCTCCGGCTCGGCGCGTCCTGGCGGACGCTCGGCCGGCGTGACGGCTGCCGGAGGCGTTGACATTCTCCGACATTCAGCTAAAAAGACTGATCAGTCAGTTTTTATTGGTCCCGCCCGTGCCCAAGATAACCGAGACCAAGCGCGAAGAACGCCGGCAGCAGATCCTCGACGCGGCGCTGCGCTGCTTCTCGCGCGACGGCTTCCACGCCACCACCACGGCCGACATCGTGCGCGAGTCCGGCGTCAGCCAAGGCACGCTCTACCTCTACTTCGCCACCAAGGACGACATCGTCGTCGCCCTAGCCGACGACCGCCACCAGGGCGAGGTGTTCCTCAACGCCCTGGCCCAGAGCGAGCAGGATCCGGTGCAGGGCCTGATGCTGCTGATCGAACTTTACGGCAAGGGACTGACCGATCAGCGCCGCCTCGACATGCGGCGCGTCGGCATCCAGGGCTGGGCCGAGGCGCTGCGCAGCCCGCGCACCCACGCCAGCGTGGTCGAGGGCTTCTCCTCGGTCCGCGCCGCGATCGCCCTGCTGATCGAGCGCGGCCAGCAGAGCGGGCAGATCCGCCCCGAGATCTCGCCTGACGCCGCCGCCC
>Ga0302325_10002888_pt1 | contig 41142 bp, 46 predicted proteins | sample Palsa_T0_2_FD_201948 | JGI IMG/M metagenome (GOLD analysis project Ga0302325, IMG submission 201948) | Peat permafrost microbial communities from Stordalen Mire near Abisko, Sweden - Palsa_T0_2 | ecosystem: Environmental > Terrestrial > Soil > Palsa > Peat permafrost | place: Sweden: Abisko...
GCAATAAGCTTCCCGTGCGAGAGTTTTGGCTCCTTCCTGCGCGGGATCTATTGACGTGCTGGGCGTGGGGTCGAAGCTTCTTCACGACTCGTGTCACTTGGCTCGGTAGGCACTTTGACGTTGCTGCCGACGGAGTCATGCACAGGCTATCCTGAGGATAAAGATAGATTAGATGAGTGCCGAATGCGCGGCAGTGGCTGTAAAGATGACGATAACTATCCACGGTAGTCTGAATTCGCCGAACTTCACCGCGGTGCGACGTTAGCTTGCCAATAGCTGCCGGCCGACAAGCCAGGAACCGCTATCTGTACCCGGTCGAATTCTCAGGCGGACGTCCTATGATACCGAGGTCTGGCCACTTGGCCAGCGTCCGCACCAAAGAGCCGTCCCCTATTCGTTAAGCAGCGTTTGCCAGTTAGGAGGCACCGCTCCGGCCGGGCCCGGCACTGGTTGATCCGACGGATGTGAGTGAGGAGCGGGAAGCTTCGGGCCGGTGAAGAATTTCTTTGTACGATAGTCGTAAAACCACTGTTCGCCTGGCTCGAAGCTCGCGATTATCGGGTGACCCGTCGCGGCGTTATGTTTCGATGCATGCTGGTTTGGTGAAGTGTCACAGCAGCCGATGTGACCGCATTCGGCACATCTGCGAAGATGCAGCCACCATGCGCCCAAAGCCAAGCACTCGACGCAATCTGTTCCGCTTGGCTTCGCCGCTGGGTTGATGCCATCCCTCTCGGACTTCATAGGATCCTCGTTTAGCCGTACGTGAAATCCGGCTTGCTTTGCCCAACTTCTATAATATAACCATCAGGGTCGCGAATGTAGCAGCGCGTCTCGCCGTACTTCTCCTTTGGCTCTGTGATGAACACGGCTCCTCGCTTTCGCCATAGTTCATAGCATGCTTGAATATCTGCAACGCGGATATTCATAAAGCTGCTGACTGAATCGGGGTCGGCGGGAACGCTGAGCGTTACGGACGGCTTATCGGGTGTCGGACCGCCCCCGACGTTGACAATGAGCCACGTGTTCGCAATCTGGATGTACCCCGGCGCGCCGCTACTGTCGCCTTTGCTCAGAACGCGACCTCCGAATACCGTTTCGTAAAATCGAGCCGATCGTCCGATGTCGGCGACGGTAAGAAAGTGTGCGATGGTAAACCCATCCTGCGGCGGCATCTGATAGCTTTTCTGCTCGACTTTTACCTGATTCATAGACGACTCCAATTCGGATGTAGTATTTCCCACCAGAAGAGCTCCGTCACACGGAGCGAGGACCGACCGGTTGGCTTGATGCCAGACTGCGAACTTCAAACCATGAACGTTTCAGGGGCTTTACGCGACGTGACATTGCATCGTCGGCCCAATAGCACATAGGTCATGGCGCGGCGATATTGCACAATACATCGATGGAATATTTTCCCGCGCCGGTGACGTACAACAGCAAGAAGCCGCCCATAATGCTGAGATTTTTGTAAAAGCTGTCCATGCTGTCGACTGCATCCGGGCCTGTTAGTGTCCAATAGCGATGTGCAACAAGCGCAGTTCCCAGCGTGTAGAGAACCAAAAGTAAGGCGGAAGTACGCGTGAACGCACCAATAGCAACCGCTAACGCGACCGGGAGCTCCATGAAGATCGCAATGGCAGCAGCCAGCACTGGCATCGGAGCGCCAAGCTCCACTATTTGATTTACCGTGCCCGAATAGTCCCTCAGCTTTCTCCAGCCGAAAATCAGAAATAGGGTCGCGAGAAACAGACGGGCCGCAAGTATCAGCTCGTTGTTGATGTCGTTTATCATGACGCCAGATCGCTCATAAGAAATCTCGGGAAATGGCGCGATTCCATTCGCGACGACACACTTCGTTGGTGCCCTCCCAAGCGCGCAAACTGCCCTGCAGCAGGAACGCGTTACCCGTGCATGAAAGCCGCAGCTGCGTCTCGACCCGAATTTGCCAATCGTTCCGCGACACAGTCTGGGTATTGCGCAATTCGGCGACGGCGCTGAGCGGATCATTTTCCTCGACGTGATACTCCGACTTGTACTGTGTCCCCAAGTCCAGACCAATGCGCTCAATGTGTTCAACCCGTACGCCATCGCGATGCGAGATGGTTGGCTTCTCGGGTGACGCGGTCTCCGGTTCCAGAAAAGCTGGGAGCCGGGCGTCCGCGACGTTTGGCGAGCGTTGTGGCAGATCGAGCGTACCAGCGAAGATCAGCACAGTGGCCGTCTCCGGACTCGGCCAGACCATCGGCCAGTAGGCCGTAGATATCGCAAGCCGCACCTTGTGGCCGGCTGGAAATACCGAACCCGCATCATTGAGCTGGATGCGCACTCGATAGCGCTCACCTATCCCCAGCAGGACGGGCTGTTCGTGGCCTTCGCGATGAGTAAGGTTGAGCACGCCGTAGCTGACACGCAGCGATTCACCGGACGGGTGCACATCGCATAACCGAACTACCAGGTTCGCAGCTGGCCGGTCGGATGCGACATCGAGCGTTACGATCGGAGCGCCCAGAATCTCGATCGGCTCATCGAGTGGCGTCGTCTCGAAAACCACGGAGCGCATGTCATCTTCTTGCTGGTCGAGTGCCTGATCGTGCCCGCGACCGAATGGAACCCAGTCGCCCGCACATTTGCCAAGCGTCTGCGGCGAGCATACGGCGCGAGCCGTCAGAGGTGTCGCAGCTTTTAGCAGCCCCTCATCGGTCAAGAAAAGCCGCCGCGGCATGACTCCTGGCGGTGGCCATGAAGGTTCTGCAATCCATCGGCCCGGCAACGTGTCGTGGTGGGTCGCCGGTATCACACTTTCCGTCATCCACGCACGCAGCATAGGCTCGTCCATCACGCCCGTATCCACGCCCTTAAGCCAATAATCCCACCAACGCAGGATTTCTTGGAGGAATCCGATCTGGGGTCCGGGAAGTGCAAAGTGCGGGTAGGCGTGTGCCCACGGCCCGATGAGGCCCTTACGGGGCACACTCAGTCGCTCGAGAAGGCGCGGAATCGCGTTCTTATAGCCGTCGGTCCAGCCACCGACGGCATAGACCGGAGATTGAATCGCTGCGTAGTCCTCGCATACCGATCCGTGCTTCCAATACGCATCGCGTCGTTGGTGCTGCAGCCAATTCTCCAAGAATGGTGGTATGTTTTGCAGACGCTCCAACCACATCGCTCGCCAGCCATCGCCAACCAGCGCTGGATCGGGCGGAAGGCACATCAAGCCGAAAAAGAAGAAGGCCCACTCGAGTCCAGCAGTCGTCAGAAGCGTTCCGCCCATGTAGTGCGCGTCGTCTGCGTACCGATCGTCGGTTGAACAAATGGTTACGATTGCTTTGAGTGCCGGGGGACGGCGCGCCGCGATCTGAAGCCCATTGAACCCACCCCAGGAAATTCCCATCATCCCAACGGCGCCAGTGCACCAAGGTTGCGCCGCCAGCCAGGCGATTAGCTCCACGCCGTCGTCTTGTTCCTGCTTGGCGTACTCGTCGAACAACAGGCCCGTCGATTCGCCGCTACCTCGAATGTCGACGCGGACGCCCGCGTAGCCGTGACCCGCGAGATAGGGATGGGTCAGCGCGTCACGTTCGTAAGTCCCGTCGCGCTTGCGGTACGGCAGATACTCCAGAATTGCAGGAACTGGATTCTGCTCAGCATCCTCCGGCAACCAAATGCGAGCCGCCAACGTCGTACCGTCTTTCAACGGTATCAAAGTATGCTCGATGACCCGCACGGGCCTTGGAAAGGTCGTGATAATCACCAAGATACTCCAGTTGGCAATAGCTCGCGCTGCAAATTACCCGAACGTGAAATCAAATGCCTCTGCGCCTTCATCTAGAAACTCGATTTCGAACAGCCGATCAACAATGGGTTGCGGCTGTCGAATGAGCTGATACATGCGCGGTTCAGTAATCGTGCCATTGCCCTGCTCATCTACATCACTCCCGTGAGCGGCGCCTGGTGGCCGGCCATCGACGAGCACGCGAAATCGTACGGAGACTCCACGCGTCGACGGCCCCATAATGAGATTGAGATCGCGCGCGTGAAAGCGATATACAATGCGCCCGTTTGGCCTCTCCAGCAATGTGGCCTCTTTGCCCATCGACCAATCGCCCGCGAGCGCCCACTCATTGAGTTCCAGTCGCGCAGGAGTAGCGTAGACGCGACTCTTATCCAGTACCGCTCCGCCGGGCGAGTTAAAGCTCTCGCTGCGCGCGTAGCCAACGTAGGTTTCTGGAGACTTCAAACTGCGCCAATCTGCCGCAGCTTCCGTGCCACGAACATCGATCGAAACGAGCTCGTGACCTAAACCGGGGTTTCCGGCTTCCGTCAGCAGCTGCTGAATGATCACCTCGGACTGTTCGTATTCGCCCTCGCCAAATTGGTGATGTCGAATATGTCCCTGCGCGTCGACAAAATAGAGCGCTGGCCAGTACTGATTTCTGAAGGCATCCCATATCGTATAGTCGCTGTCGATCGCGATTGGGAAGTCGACTCCGATCTCCCTCGCTGCTTGGCGCACGTTATCGACATCCTTTTCAAAGCTAAATTCAGGCGTGTGCACTCCGATTACTACCAACCCCTGGTCCTTATACTTCTTGGCCCACGCGCGAACGTATGGAAGCGTGCGTCGCCAATTGATACACGTATACGTCCAGAACTCGACAACGACCACTTTTCCGCGTAGTCGGGCTGCCGTCAACGGCGGTGAGTTGAGCCACTCGATTGCACCTCCGAGCGAGGGCAACTCACCCTGGATCGGATAAATACCTGCTGCAGGTATCTTCTGCTGCTTCACGCTTTTGTCCTGAGCTGGCGAAGGTCCAATCAAGCACCCGATTGCACAAGTGACTACCGCGACGAATGTGAGTCTCTGTGTTTTCATGATGAGCCCGCTGCAGCTGCATCACTGAATAATGACTGCGCCCGGGGCGCACTTGCTTCGTGATTTTGCTCAACCATCAGTTTTCGAACGCCATCATCTGGGGCTGCGCGAGACAAACAGCTCCTCACACGGACCCTACCCCGGGAGCATTAGACCAAACGCCGGGGCGTGGGTCGATTACACGATGGTGTTGCTAGCCCGGCGCCTCGATCTCCCCGAGTAAGGCGAGCGCGACGCGCAACACCAGACATTCCTAGCGTGAAGAAGCAAGAAACCCTTGAACCAAAGCTGCGATCTCGTCTGCAGCCGTATCCAATGCGAAGTGACCGGCGTCGAGAACGTGAACCTGAGCATCCGGCACATCCCGGCGATAGGCTTCCGGCTCCGAGAGGTCGAACGACGGGTCATACTTGCCCCAGACCACGAGGAGGCGCGGCTGCCTCTCGGTCATCCAGGCCTGCCACTTGGGATACGCCTCGACATTGGTTCGGTAGTCGTAGAAGAGGTCGCCTTGAATATCGGCCTGCGCGGGTTGACTCAGGAAGGCAAATTCATCGGCCCAGAGATCTGGGTCATAGCGTTCGACATTGGGATCGCTCCCCACATGGCGCGCCCGCGTCGCCGCGAGCGATAAGAGGTTTGCTCGCAATGCGCTTTCGTTGGCGCCACGGTTGGCCCAAAAGGCCCGTCGCGGCTTCCAAAGCACACCTAAGCCTTCGTTGTGCACTACAGCATTCTGTACGATGAGGCCCCGTACCCGGCCCGGATGGGTCCGGGCCATGCGAAACCCCACGGGGCCACCGTAGTCCTGCATGTAAAGCGTGTAGCGCGTGATCCTGAGCGCCTTAGTAAAGTGATTGATAATCTCGGCGAGATTATCAAACGTGTATGCGAATACTCTCGGATCGGGCCAGTCGCCGTGCCCGAAGCCCGGGTAGTCGGGCGCCACAAGGTGATAACGGACGGAAAGCCGAGCAAAGAGCGATTCGAACATCCGCGATGATGAGGGAAGTCCGTGCAGCAGTACCAGCGTCGGTGCGTCTTGCGGCCCCGCCTCGCGGTAGAAGATGGAGTGCCCATCAACTCGCACCGTTCCATAGAGCGTTGAGTGTTTCACGCCAGTCCGACGGCCCTCAATGCCGTCAATGGCTTCAATGCCCGGGAGACAATTGTCCCGCGGGTATTGCATCACATCCATTGTACAAAGGTATCGTGGTCACCAACTTTCCATTGAGAGTTTTTCTCGCTAATTCAAAGGTTTTCTCTCAGACATCTGGTGCAGGCAGCTCATAGCAAGTGGCGGCCGGGTGTTCGAACAAGGTCGTTGCCAAACGCCTGGTCATCAGCGAAGACACAGTAAAAGGACATGTGCGCAATATTCTATCGAAACTTGAAGCCAGTGACCGAATTCACGCTGTTACAATCGCTCTGAAGCGCGGCTACCTCGACCTCTAAATCTGTCCTGTCAAGCGGCCTTGCTTTTGGCGACCACACACAGCATTGGGTGTCGAATTTCAGGGATGAGGTTTCTCCGAGTAGGCGAGGACATCGCTGCCCTCGCCCCTCACAGACCCGAACGAGCGCGACTCACGCATTCGGTTCTTCATAGCACAGCTTCGCGCACGATCAGGTGTAGCGATGGACAATGCGGGGTGCCGGCAACGGGTAGGTCTCCACCAACCGCAGGAACCGCTCCCAAGCGACATAGCTCTTCCACGACCGCCGCGACAACCATTTGCGCCAGATCCGCCGCGTCTGATGGACAACGGCATCCAGGCGTTGATAGTTGCCAGTGATGCCAAAATAGGCGAAGTGCCCCTCCAACATCCGGCACAGACGACGATGTTGCTCCACGATCGGCCACGGCCGCATGAACCGGCACTGCTGGTTGATCGCTTTGAGGGTGCGCACTACCCGATCCCTGGCGGTGTGCTGCCAAACCGTCGCGTTGCCCTTCTTCGACTTGCCCCATACGTGCAGGAAGCCGAGGAACGTAAAGGTCGTCGGCAACGTCGTCTCCACACCGACGCGCTCGCCCGCTGGTCTGAAGTCAATTAGCCGGGTCTTGTCCGGGTGGATTTCCAATCCGAACTTCGCCAGCCGTTTGCCCAGCACTGCCTGCACCCGCTCAGCATCGTCCTTGCATGCAAATAGCATCACAAAGTCGTCGCAGTAGCGAACCAAGGCACTGCTGCCGCGCAAGCGCGGTTGCACTTGCGCGGCAAACCACTCGTCCAGCACATGATGCAGAAAGACGTTGGAAAGCATCGGTGAGATGACCCCACCTTGGGGTGTACCGGTGTTGGGGTAGGATAACTGCCCCTGCTCCAGCACACCCGCTTTCAGCCATTTGTCGATCATCCTTCTGACCACACCATCCGCGACTCGTCTGGCCAGCAATTCTCGCAGCTTGGTGTGCTCGATGCTGTCGAAGTATTTCCGAACATCCACTTCCAACACCCATCGAGCTCTCTGCCCCAAAACTCCGCGACGTATGACTTGTAGCGCTTGGTGCGCATTGCGACCAGACCGAAAACCAAACGAGCACGCCAGAAAGTCCTGCTCGTACATCGGCTCTAGCAACATCACAATGGCACGCTGCGCCACCTTGTCCTCGAAAGACGGAATGCCTAGCGCACGCTTGCCACCATCCGACTTGTCGATGTAGTGACGTCGGACTGGCGGCGCGCGATAACGGCCCGATTTGAGACGACCCAGTAAACTTTGCAGGTTCTGCTCCAAATCGGCCGCATACTCCTGCCCCGTGTGACCGTCGACCCCAACCGCGCCGTCTTTGCGCGTGCGCTCATAGGCGTACCTCAGCCACTCGGCATCAAGGTATTGGTTCAGAGACGTGAACGCCATCGCCGGATTCTTCGCTGCCAGCTTGGCTATTCGCTCCTGTTTCGTTGACACGCTTTCAGGCTTCAATGCGCCCTCGGTGTTTCTCAAAAGCGATTCTGTACTACGGTGCCCCGCTTCCCTCGACTGGGTCCGCGCGAGCCGCGTTCCCCGGCGTCATCAGTACTATCAGAGCACTAAGACTTCCTGTGCTGAGTACGGAGTTGCTTATGTTTTTCGCTTCCCCGCTCCAACCGATCCTCTCCTCGTTCGCTCCCATGCGGCCGGAGAGATCCGCAGAGCCTGGTCCCGCTCAAGCCCGGTACCGCTGGCTATCTTCGGCTGGTCACACACAGGATCTCCCAGGTTCCTGGAAAATCCGTCCCGTACCTTTGCCCCGTTCTAGGATCCCGGCCAGTTCATTGGACCTCACCCTACCGGTCCAACAATGTCGCCCCCACTTTGCGGACAGTGAAGGCACTGACTTCACGGACTTGTCGAGACTCAATCACGCAGCTTTGGTACCCACTGCCTACGCTTCAAGTGATGCGTTACCGCACCCGCATGCAAGGCTCGTTTCCGGCCGGTGGTTAGCCCTTGCCGGGAGGGAGTCGAACCCTCTGGATTCCATCGAAAAGTTTCCGTCCGCTACATCGAACTTCCTCCTTTCCCAGGTTTACCCTGGCGCTACCGACAAAACTCCCGCAGCAAATGATCGGTCGCGAGCTCCTTGCCGGACCACGCTCGTCAGGGGGCTTGCCATCCCTTGTAGGATGGCATTGCGCTAGAATAGACACATGAATCGCCCCACGAGCTTCGCCTTGCACATCCAGCCGCTATTCACCTCCGCTCAGCGGAACTGCATGATCGGGGCGTTTGACTTGGCAAAGTATGACGATGTGAAGCAATGGAGCGAGAAGATCGCCCACAGCCTCACTGCTAAAACAATGCCGGCTGACGCGAGCAAACCGTGGCCGGACGAGTGGATCGCGCTTTTCAATAGATGGGTAGCAGAAGGATGCAACCCTTAGAAAACGGACCGTTCCGACTCTAGACGCGAAGCATGTGCGCAGTCCGCGCCGCTCCAGCTAGCCCTCGCATTCGTGCTCGTCCAAGACCAGACGGAAAGATCATTCTGTGCGGAATTTGCGCGGCGCCAAGACTCGGTGCACAACGGTTGCCGAGGTATTGAACGATACCATCGTGCTATCGATCGGCTTCGAAACTTCGGGTCTGATGCCAAGGTGTTCAGTTGTATCGGGATTGCGCAGCGCACGAGCGCAAGTCGTACGACTTGAGCGGGAGTTGCACGAGGAGCCTGCACAATCTGAAGACTCAACCTACGTTCCAGAAATTCTGAGGTCAGTCAACATCCAGCAGCCCCGGCATCTTCCGGGCGGATCAGTCTTACTAATAGTGGCATAAAGGTGCCGCTGTAGAATGAGCATCTCTTTCCTGCCGAATTAGTGGGCGTTAGTATTCGCATTGTTCGCGTGCGGCATTTCACGCTCAAACCCGTTACGCTTATCCGGCAGCCGACAGGCGGGGGAGGACTGTTTCTCACCGTCTGCGCTATGGCATCGAATGCCGCAGGATCCGGTTCGAGTCTGCTGGCTCATTCCGTGCTCAGTGCCGCGACGCTTTTCAAGAACAGGTGCTCTTGTGTCTACCATCTTCAAGATCGGCGATCATGTACGCTGGAACTCGGAAGCGGGCCGTGTCACCGGTAGAGTCATCCGGGTGCACAAGACGGACACGGACTTTAAGGGTTACACGCACCATGCCAGCGCGGATGATCCGCAATACGAGATCAAGAGCGACGAAACCGCCCACATCGCGATGCACAAAGGTAGCGCGCTGCAGAAGATCGAGTGAGCAATGTTACCAAGCGTCACTTTGGCAGCGCCCATCACGATCTGGACGATCGGGCACTCTACGCGCCCCATCGAAGAATTCCTCGGTCTTCTAGCTGAATTCCGCATCGAGGTCATCGCAGACGTGCGGAGCTACCCGGGTTCACGGAGATATCCACAATACGGCAGAGAGGCACTTGCAGCGACGCTCGCTGCCCACACGATTGGCTATCACTGGTTGCCTTCGTTAGGTGGTCGCCGGAGGGCTTCGCCCGATTCGCCGAACGGAGCCTGGCGCAATGCCTCGTTTCGGGCCTACGCCGACTATATGTCGACCGCGGAGTTTGCGCAGGGTCTGGTGCAGCTGTTGGAAATTGCGAATAGAACTCGAACGGCGATCATGTGCTCGGAATCGGTGTGGTGGCGCTGCCACCGTTCTATGATTGCCGACGCGCTCCGTGTGGCCGGCATCGAGGTCTTGCACATCCTTGACGCCAAACACATCGCGGTACATCCGATGACATCCCCCGCACGAATCGTGGATGGCGCATTGACCTACGCTACGATCGAGCCCAATTAGCTGCCGCCACTCAATTCAGCTGCATAACTCTGTTTACGAAGGCTTATTTGGCTGCCTAAAATGAGAGATACGCTCGAGCCGTCAGGTCAACGCCGCCAAGGGCGGCTGGGAGCTGCAACCGCCAAAGGATATCGTGATCCCCGAAGTCACATTACACGCCCGCTGCCGCGTAGAGCCTGATACTAGAGTCCAATAGACGGCCCTTTATAGATTGGCGCAGTGTTTGCCGCAAATCGGACGCGATTGTATTCAAGTCTGGAAGGGATGAGTCGGCCGCCGGCGGCTACGGTAGAAACCTAACGCACGTTTTCACAAGCACATTGGAAGGAATACAGCATATGAGACGGATCGCCTATTTGGGTACCCTGGTGGCGCTGGCCGGGGGGCTCGCCTATACCGCCCACGCATTCGGAGATGCCGGAGAAACGACCGCCCCGCTGTTCGGAGTCACAATTCCCCCTGGATACCGCGACTGGAGGGTAATTTCCGTAGCCCATGAGGCAGGTAACAACAACGATCTGCGCGCAGTTCTTGGCAACGACGCGGCGATTAAGGCCTACAGGGAAGATAAACTGCCGTTCCCGGACGGCTCCATTATTGCCCGATTGGCCTGGAGTTACGTTCCGTCTGCGGAGAACAATAAAGTCTTTGGCCGTGACCAATCTTTCGTTGCGGGCGCTCCAATAAACGTTCAGTTCATGGTCAAGGATTCAAAAAAGTACGCCGCGACGGGCGGTTGGGGGTTTGGTCAGTTTAAAGACGGTAAACCTGTCGACGATGCGCTGCTCAAGCCCTGCTTTGGCTGCCATGTCCCTGTCAAGGCTCGGGATTTTGTCTTCACCCAATATGCGCCCTCGCCTTGACATGAAGGATTGAAGCCTAGAATGTAGGTATCAGCACAAGATTATCGCTCGGACCTGCCCTAAGCTCAGAGTCCGCGCGATAGAGCCACCAAGGGCAGGAATGCCGGTCGGCGAAACCATTCACTGTTTCGTGCCCGATGAAGTTGAGTACGCCCTGCGGATCGCTTCGGCCGCCGGAGAAGTTAGGATGGTTCAGCTAACGCCTGCTCGGCCATTGCCAGAAGTTCCGGTGTGGTAACGGCGGAGAGGTCAGCGTCGATCTCTCGCACGATACGCTGATACGTTTCGCGGTGGTGCGTGCGCAGAAATTCGGTCAGGTGCTGGGCCGCGTTGCTCTTTCCCGCCCCGTGGCCGACCACGACAATTCTGCCGCCCGCAGCGAGAGCGTCGCCGATCCGCTTGTAGAAGCTAGGATCCTCCGGAGCTCGCTGCCCCTGCTGACGCAATTGCTCCTTGTGCGCAAGGTGATGTAGGAAATGATGCGGGTCGTAGGGCATGATTTCACGCTTCGATTCGTCGCCGGATGCCGGGACGATGCGGTAGATCTTCGCGCCGTGATGATCCACCACCACCATGAGAGTGGGCGGCGACGAGTCGGGACGAGCCGGAGCCTGAGACGGCTCTTCCGGCGACCAGCCGGCTCGCTGTAGAAAATGCCGTAAGTCGACCACCTCCGAACCTGTGAGATCCTTGGTGTGCGGTTTATGCATCTGGTAATGTTCTCCGCCGACATCGAAGGCGAACTTGTCGCTGGCCTTCTTGTGCACGGACCCTATTTTCTCCATCAGAGCGACCACATCCATCCATTCTAAATTGTGCGCCGACGGATGTCGGAACAGGGCTTCGAGCGTGCGGAGGTGCGCGCCGTGTATTGCCGTGCGCCCCGACGAGGCCGCCTTTTGTCCACTCTCACTTTCGTTACTTTTCACAGATGCCTCCGAGTACCGGCTGCGGTGGGCCAAGGCTATCAACTCCCAAGCCTCACCCGGCGCAGCTTTGAGATAACCATTTTCGCGGGATTCTCGCCGGCAAGTATCCACGGCATTGTCCAACAATTCCAGTGCGCGGCTCCTTATGCCGAGAAATCCGGCCTGAGCGCGCGTCGGGGGGTCGCAGGGCAATCGGTCGTACGGTAACAGGGGCTTGTCGGTGAGCAGCCCCAACAGGCTGCAGTTCGTCGCCTCGCTCGCATCGAATGGCGTACCGTGGCGTGAGCCGTCGACCACTACCATACTGGCCCCTAGCCGCGCGGCAAGCGCGCGCTTTTCCGCGAGGGGCGTGTGATCGTGCTCGGCTGCGATCACTAACGTTCGGCTTCTGATCCGATGGAGCCTGTCGGTTGCTTCCCACCGCTCAAGCGCACGCGACATGGAAAGGTAAGAGCCTGCAGGCACGGCGGCGACGGCGCTCGCCGCTCGATCGCGAAACGTCGACTGCCATGGTTCCGGAAATAATCCCGCCGCAAAAATGCGCGCCGCCCTGCGCATACCGAAGAGGGCCGCGCTGGACCCGCACCGCGGAAGATCTGCTTCTGACGCATGCCTGGCCCGTTTGACTCGCATTTCAATCTCAAAGCAGCCCGTGGACCGCTGCATTTGTCCTCATTCTCAAATCGAGTAAACCAGATTCGTTGGGTCCCCAATAATCGAACCAAGGTATCAATTAACACCTTGGCATCCTTCGACGAAGCTTCGAATTAGGATTGCTTGGGTCGATCCCCAAAACCTCACCGCGAGGTCGAAGCGCAGCTGGAGATCCACAACGCCGTCATTAGAAACGACGACATGAGATACTAGCCATCGGATAGGTCTCCGCGGCTGCAACAGCGCTTCTGCAATAAAGGATAACTTCACAATGGCCGACACCACACGCGATGAAATTAGGCAGCTGGCCGGATCAATCCGCGCCCTGGAACGACAGCTTGAGGTGATGCTAGCCAAACGACGCGTCGAGCTGAACTACGAGGTGCATGATGGGATCGTCCACTTCGAACACGTCGTGATCGCGAAGCACCGCCTTCTGAAGGCGCGATTGCTGAGCTACATTTTCGGCGCCCGTCCGGCCATGATTCTTACCGCACCGGCGATTTATGCGCTCATCATTCCAGTGCTGCTGCTCGATCTCTTTGTTGCCATTTACCAGACGGTGTGCTTTCCGGTGTATGGGATCCCACGCGTACGTCGGGTCGACTACATGGCATTCGACCGCGAACAGCTCGGCTACCTCAACATAATCGAGAAGCTCAATTGCGCGTACTGCGCCTATGCGAACGGTGTATTCGCGTACGTTCGCGAGGTCGGGTCTCGTACCGAGCAGTACTGGTGCCCGATCAAGCACGCGCGACGCGTACTCGGAGCCCACGCGCGGTATGGAAGTTTCGTGGACTACGGTGACGGTGACGCCTATCGGCATGAGCTGGAGCAGCTTCGAGCCGAGGCGCGATCGGGGGAGTCGACCTAGCGTGTCCTTGAGCTGGTGCTTTTGACGCTCTGCTCGTTCCTGCCTCGATGAAGCCTTTGCAGGCCATGCAAGTGCCAGTGTGTAGTTCGACACCGGTTTCAAATCTTCGAACTCGTATGTCGATCCTTCTGCCACGTGCCGCAATCCCAGGTTTAAGACCGATACCATCGTTCTATCGATTGCGTCCTACGCATCTGTTCTGATGCTCACCTAGACTTGGGCAGATGAATGGCGCTCGCCACCGACAGCGCAGGGCGCTCGTGATAGAAGCACGTCGGTGATGCTTGGATTCGCTGTTGAATGCCTGCGAGGCGTGGAGATGATTCGGGCCTCTTTGTGGCCCACACCGGAGCACGAGTCAGCCCCCCCGGCGGCCTGCTCCGTAGCTAGCCGGCGGGTTGACTTTTACGACCCGCCGGTGCTTTTTTTTAAAGCACGTCTGGGTCGATGCACATTCATTGCAAGTTCTGAAATCACATTGGCCCCAGCATCCTGAAGGTCTGATAGTTGCGCGTGGACGACACCTGCCAATAGACGTTCAGCGTGTACACGACAAGATACACGCATTTCATTTGCACGCTCGTGCGCGGATGGACAGCAAATCCACGGACTCACATGACGTTCTGACACGCCGACATTCGAGGTGCGATCCGCCCAGGCGGCGAGTACCTCTCGCTTGCAGCATCGCACCATCAGCCTCTGTGGCAGGCATGCAAGCACATAGCTGGCGCACGACTCGAATGGCGAGAAGGAGGAAATGAAACTTACGAATGTCGTGCCGTTTCTTGTAGAGGACGAGCTGCTGCGAGTGGATGCTGAGCGGCTACGCTGAATAAGGTACACCAGCGAATGCCGCGGGAAAAGTGCACGGCGTGAAGGGAAGCGGCGATGAATTGATGATGATTTATCCTTCCGACAAGCAGCTCGGCGGCGTGAGCATCGCTAAGCGCGCACTGCAGGTACCACCTATGGGCGCAATAGCTCCTGACACGGTAGAAGCCCGCGTCGAGAAAGTGCGGTGCGTTCGATCTGTGTACTTCGGTGGATACTGCCCGCCGATTTGAAAGTCGGTGTATCCCGCTCGGCTTCGATCCGGTTGCGGCAGGATCACATGGGATTGCCTCAGCCACTCGAGGTATTGCCGAAGCCGACGCGTCCTGCGCCATGCGCTTATGCGTGCGAATAGTTGCATAGTCTTCCCATCCCGTCAGTCGTCGGAATCGAGTTCAGACGATTGAAACAGGTCCTTGAAAGTGTCTACCGGCAGCGCGGCCACCGTTCTGAAGTCCGGTATGATGACATCCCAGAGAGGACCGCTTTTTGCGCGAGGGTCAGCGGTTGAGCCGTCCCAAATAGAATCCCAGGCGATCTTCTACGTCTCCCGGTTTATGAAACCCCAGCTGGCGGAAGGCCGTAAGCCGGGCCTGTGTTGTGGGCCTGGTAACCGAAGCTATGCAGGCATCCCACCCGGCCGCCATCTCGACTTCCGGCGTCAGGCTGGCGGCGTTTACCAGGCGCTTGGTGTTGGAGATCGCCCACTTGTCGAACGAGGCGATGCGGGTCGCGAGCGCTTCGACAAACCCGTCGAGCTCGGCGTCCGGTAACGACCTGTTCACGTAGCCATAAGCCTGAGCCAGATCCCCTCCGACGTCATCCGAGCCCAAGAGCACTTCCATGGCGCGATTCCTACCAATCAGACGCGGTAGGCGCGCCATAGGGCCGCCGCCAGCAACCATGCCAACACCGACTTCCCACTGCGACAGACGGGTTTTTTCCCGACTCGCGAAACTCATATCGCAGGCCAGTGTGAGCTCACTCCCGTTTCCGGTCGCGCGCCCCCTGATCAAAGCGATCGACACAACGGGCATTCGCTGCAGGCGAACAAGCATGTCCGGCCATGCTTCCAGGCCGGTGGGACCCTGGGAAATGCTGGTCAATTCCTCGAGCTTGACATCGAAGTCGGAATGGTTGAGGAAGAAACCGTCGACAGCACTTTCAAAGACCACAACCTTGAGTTGCTCGTCACTCTCAATCGCTCCGATGATTTCTCTGAATTCCAAAACAAACTTCGGACCCATTAGGTTGAGTGGCGGGTTGTTCATTATCACGCGCCAGTAAGCCGGTGAGATCCGATTCAACCGTACCTGTGCAACGCTCGGTGATTCTTTCATTAGAGCTTCCTTGATGAGTTAAGCGATTTCCAGTCTTACGTCAGCGGAAAACGCTAGAAACCCGCAATGGCCGCCCGCGCTACGGCGACATCCTGTTCGACGCTCCCGCCACTCGCTCCGACAGCCCCGATCACCACGCCATCACGTTTGACGGGAATTCCACCGCCGAAGATTACGACTCTCGAATCATTAGTCGTATTGAGCCCGAACCCCTGCTGGCCACTCTGGGTCAGGTGTGACAGGTCCTCAGTCGACATGTCGAAGGCTCGCGCGGTCCAAGCCTTGTTGATCGCGATATCCACGCTTCCCAGCCAAGCACCGTCCATGCGTACGTGTGCCACCAGACCGCCGCCAGCATCGGCGACCGCAATGTTGTAGGGGACACCCACTTCAATCGCCTTGCGCTCACCGGCGGCGATGATTCGTCGCGCATCGGCGAGATCCAAAGATACTGCTGCTCTGCTCATATAAAACTCCTGTAATGAGATCACATCAAATCACCAGAAGCAGTGCCGCTCCATTGCACGATGGTATTGATTCGAGTGACCGCGCGCGCTTGGGCATCGGATCCGGCAACATTGCAACTCGAGTGTGTTATCGGACAGATTGGAATTCGAGGCTCCGCGTCGCGCCCTAGCCGACGTGACCGCTCAAGCGTGAGGACATCGCGCTGTCACGAAGATGCAAATCAATACCGCAGGCTTACGTCCCCGGGAAAAAGTTTATCTGGCGGACAATAATCCATGATTGATGAGCCGCCTCTGGTTCTTAGGGTGCGAAGAGAGCAGCAATCGTCGCGTCGAGACTCCACGGTCCGGGGCCCGCGAGCATCACGACGCTCAGCCCGATGCAGTAGAGTGCTTCGGGCAGGTAGAGCAGGTCGCCGAGCCAATCCGCGCGATCAATTGGCTGCCACGCACGAATCCGTTTGACAGCATCGAGTGCAACGGCCCCGGCACAAACCACGAAGAGCCCAAACGCCGCGAGTACAGTCAATAAACCAATGATGAGCGCCCATCCGCCACCGAACTCCACGCTAGGGAGCAACCATTGCATTATCGGCATGGCGCGCACAGAGTCGTCTTGCAGCGTACGTGCCAGTGTCGCGTGCCTGGAAGCATTGAATAGCTTGTGGTAGCCGCTAATCGCGAAGAACACCCCGAGCGCCACGCGATTGAGTGTCAGCGCGGCGTTGGGAGCCTGCGCACCTTGTGTGATGAATGATAAATCCATGATTCATGGTCCCCATAGCTTATCCAGGCAAAACCGAACCAAACAGACGCAGGCCACTTGTATCCCTGTCAACGCAACTTCCCAGGTCGAATCACACCACTTGCATGGCGTTGCATCCATTGGACGATGGTGTTGCGCGAAATCTGTACGGAGTCGGAGAGAAGGGATTGAATCGACGATCATAGTCGACGCCATGTCGACGATCGGCAGGAGTCCGAGAGTGCGTAGCCGGCGATAGCGTCGATCGTGTGCAGTAGACCGACACCAACGTACTAGCGCGTGATGGCGCCGGGTGGCGCATGCTAGCAATCGCTTGACTCTGAGTAGAGCGGGTTGGAGACAAGGCAAGCTAAGTAGAGCATAGGAAACCAATGGAATTCCCTCGGAAACGGATATCAATCGTTGATGGCAAGCAGTGGGTACATCGGTCTGCGCCGGACCTCCTCTGGCAGCTTAGACGGCGCTTTACGCAATGACAACTCACATGGTCGCGGTTGTGCTTGTAGTTGCCACGACGCTGGTCATGAGTGCCGTATCGTTTGCGATAGGGACTCTGCGTGGAGAAGAACCGCCCCAGTCCGATTTTCCCTCGGGCGCGCACGGAAGAGCATGCAGTCGCCGAGGGCGCTCGCATCTACGATGCTGATTGCATTGCTCCTCGCGTCGCTACGCTGTCCGCGTCCGATTGCGGTCAATTAACTGGGGACTCACGGCCAATCTCGATCAGCAGCCCGATTTAATCGACGCGTAGATTGGACCGAAGGATCGCTCACTCGCTTGTTCGCGAGCTCGCGACCGCGCAGGGTCAGCCGCCTGATCGAGCGGACGTCCCTTCGGGACTTCCTTGATCCTTCGGGCTGTCCATACTTTCGACCCATTTTGCGACTCTGCTCATTCCTTCGCCTGTCGCGTCTACCGAATAAGTTCCTACTCGGGTTACGCTGCGCTCAAACATGACGCCCACTTCAGCGGAGCAGAGACCAGAGGGTCTGCCTGGTGTTGGCATAAGCTCATGCTGTCTGCCAGTGGCACGTTACGAAAAATGCGATGCAGTATCAGATTCGACCGGGGAGCCGCGTCGTGACCTCCTGGACCAGCCACGTATTGTCGTCGGGGTCCCTGAAGGAAAAGAAGGATCCGTAGCTCGTGCGCTTGGGATCGGGGCCGCTGAGCCGCGCCTTCGGGGGAAACGGGGGCCCGTGCCATACCTCATTCGCATCGATGCCACGGCCGACGAGGTCCAGACGGGCTGCTTCGATGTCGCAGACAACCAGTGTCCCCTCGGCGGAGCCAGGCGTCGCGGCGCTCAATCCGTTGCCGAACCAGACCGAACACCCTGAGCCGGGGGGTGTGAACTGCACGATGCGAACGCCGTTTGCGGGGGCGAGATCCGCGTCGAAGCGCCAACCCAAACGTCCGTAGAACTGCTTAGACCTCTCGACGTCGGATACGGGAATGATCTGGACTTCGAGCTTCATCTCAACTCCCATTCCGCTGGCGCCAGACTTCTGTTGTGTCATGTCGGAGCCTGTTTGATTCATTCCATTCTCCTTTCGCTCATCCATTTCCAGCTTGGGCGTGAGACCGACTGAGACTATGCGATCAATATTGAGAAGACTGCCCGCCGGGCGGATCCGCGAAGACACGCCGCCTTGACAGCCAAGGCCGTAGCGCTACAACATCAGAACTGGGAATGCGAAGCGATTGGACCTTGGTATCGTCGGAGGCGCCTTCGTATTGGATGGGGGACAAGCGGCTTCAAGGAAGCTGCCGGCTCCTCTTCAGGCGAACGGGAGCTCTGTCGCGGTCATACGAGTCGTCCGTCGCCCCACGGAGATCCATTAGCCACGTCAAGTTTCCAAGTTGAGAGGCCTCGCGCCGGTACCACCCGATTGACGGATAACATTGTCGCCACATTCTCGAACGACATCGAGCAGCGATGCGTCCGTCGAATGTCGATACCTAAGTACAATGGAACTATCTAGCTTAACGACGCATTTTAGCTTAAGGATGGTCGCTTGATTGCATTCCGTCAAAACATCGATGGTCGTCGTACAATCAAAGGGAGAGTGCCGGTGCTGAGACGAGTGTTGGTTGTGACCTTAGTGGCGCCTCTTACGTTGCTTGCGGCGACCGTGGCCTTTGCGCAGACAAACACCGACTTCACCAAGATCGCACCCTCGAATCTGGTCGCGAACACGCCGAAGGGGAAGCTCCTCAATCCATACAAAGACAAACAAACGAGCATCGTCGCTGAAGGCAGCATGCTCTTTCGCAGTTATTCCTGCAGCGGATGCCACGGCGGTAATGGCGGAGGCGGAATCTGCCCCCCATTAACCAACGGCGTATGGATCTATGGTGGCGACGACGATACGTTGTTCCGACTCGTGACGCTCGGCAGTGATGGGCTGCAGAAACAAGGATACACACGCGAGGGGCTGGAAAACGTCGTGGCTCCCATGCCGCCATTCGGCGCGACCATCAAGAATGCCGATGATCTTTGGAAAATACTTGCTTTCGTGCGATCGAAGTTCGATGGCGATCCGAAGTACAAATATGGAAATCCGCCTGGTCAATAGAGTAACTACGAAGTGGCCGCTCGATTCCAGTCGAGTTTGAGTGCATGGGCGTCACTGGCGCAGCCGACCGCGACAGCACGGCATGAAAGTGCAACCGATGTGGCGACTGATTACAATCTGCGGCCATAGTCACCACTACCACTTAAGGCAATATCGCACATGAGTACATCAGCGGATGACTCCACGTGGCAACCAACGCCCAATCTTAGGGAACACGGTCGATTGGACGCTGCGCAGGTTAACGCGCTACCTCAGAGCGCTTTTGCGTTCCCGCGGGCGCGCAAAGAGCCGCTAACGGATGCATCGCATGTTCGCAGCGCGCTCGCGAGGTTTGATCAGGTGACCGACGTAAGTGACGCGGACCGCGAACTCGCGTTTGCCAACATAAAAAAGGCGGCGAAATACTACAACATCGAGATGCACGAAACAGACTGGCGTCAACTAGGTCGGATGGGCAGACGCTAACTGGGTACCGCGTCGACGCACAATCTGATCCAGGACTCGCATGTCGGTATGCTTGGCCCTTTGTAGCGCTTGCTCTTGACTATTTTCCACGGCGATCGAATCCGCGCCTGCTCACCTAAGCGGCGTGATCTGCCTACTGGCGCGTCCGACAGCCGATCGGCAATCTCAGTCGTAGAATGCCGGGAGCAGCTTAAGCTTGTCGGTTTGGCTTTTGTAATGATTGATGAACATCGTCGCTTTGTACGTTGCGATCAATTGTCTGACCTTTTCCATGGACGCGATTGATTCCGCCTTATCGGTATTGAGGGACGGAACGATGTCCTTCTCGAAATTCTCTTCCGAATGAACAACGTCGCCGGACAGCAGGATGAAGCCGGAATTCTTAAGATGGACCAGCAGCGACTGGTGGCCGGGAGTATGCCCTGGCGTAGAAACCAAAGTGACGCTCCCATCGCCGAATACATCGATATCACCGTCAACGAGCTGAAGTTTCTTCGGCGTACCCAAGAGCTTACGCGCCAACGCCATCAATTGATTCACGTTGTCATTCGGCCCGTTGGGGGAATGTATCCAGCTGTATTCGGCTCGCTGCATCAAAACTGTGGAGTTCGGGAACAACCCCATGTTGCCTATGTGATCTCCATGCGTGTGCGATATTGCAACGCGACCGATGTCCCCAGGCTTCAGCCCGATTTCGGCGAGTTGATCTGTCAGTGACCTGTCGAGGTGATAGACGATCAATTTGGGTAAAGTGGACCAGCCTTGGGGATCGTTGAGCGCCGCTTCTGGAACACCGGTGTCCCAAAGCAGCCAATCGCTGCCACGCTTTATAAGCCAGCAAGTAGACGAGAATTCGATATTGCGTCCGACGTTCTCGCCCGGCGTCCATACCGACTCGTCGTTTGCCAGGGAGTGACCGCAATCCAACCGATATAGTCTATCGGCGACGCCGGCGTTGACGGGATCTGGTAGTTTGGAGCGTGCGCTCGCATCTCTCGCGCCTGCCGCCATGAGGATGAAGGCGAGTGTGAGAATCGACACCGCTGCTGTTGCCTGTCTCAACATAGTTCGCCCACTTTACAGAGAGCGCCACGCACCGCTGCGCCTAGAAAGACAGTCAACACTCTCGGTCCACGAGCCAGCGGCCTACTCATGGCCGCCTTGCGTCTCTACGAGCGCGCATGCAGAGAGCGCACCGCGCTTGCCGATAGACTCGGCGTGCCATCGCGGGTCCCTTGTGGATGGAATCCTCACCTCGGCTGCCCTAGTGTGTACTGGTCCGCACAAGCTGCGGCATCCTCGACACTTGCCCCAAGTTGACGCTCGCTGATAAAGGCTGCATACCACCGCGGCCAGTCCGCAGCCGGCCGTTTATGATGTTCCTGCTCTGCCTCCTGCAATACATTAGCCAACTGCTCAATTGGCGCTGCATTCCCCGGGCGCAGCAACTCCTGCAGTTCGTCCTTAGTGCCTGGCTTGCTTTCGACCGTCATGGACAACATCTGAAGATCTCACCGCGTCTCGTAGGGGTGGAAGACGTAATCCTTTGCCTTCACGGCTACATGGCACCCCTGCCCGCATGAGGGGGTGCCAGCCTTGTCCACAGTGAAAGTGGCTGATGCCGGGTCATAGTCAAACTGGGCATATCCCCAGCCGCCTGTGGCCGGAAATCTCTTGCTGTCCTTCTCCATGAAGAATAGGTCTGCCAACGTGTCCGGCACGTTCACGGAAAACGGCGCCTCCGTGCTCTTCTTCGGCTTCCACTGGACCTTTGCGATCTTGGAGCCCTCGGGAAACGGCTTGCCGTTGCCCGGAATACCGGCCTTAAAGGCCGCAATTATCGTGGGATTGCCCAGGATCACTTTCATCCGGTCATCCGTCTCGGCACTGGAAATGAGCTGCCAGTCCCCGTAGCCCTTGAAGTCAGCAAACGCGACCCCACCCGGCAGTTTCAATGTGTACCTGTCTTGCCCGGAAACCGCCGCCCCGCTAACAACCGCGAGCGCGAGTACCACGGTGCTGACAATCCAGATGCTTTTGCGGTTCATCCTCAGGTCCTCCTCATTTCATTTCTTCGTGCCTGGTTCATCGCCAAATTAGCCCTGATGGGCACCCGACCACAATCCTACGCATTCCAGCCGCGGCAACCAACTAGCGCTATTGCACCAAGGTATCAACCAACCTGATGACGACGGCACCGCATGCTGACCTTGACGTTATCCGAACCGGTGGAAGAGATGGCAGTAGCTTATTTCATCGTGCATGCGCGCCAGGGCAACTTCTTCAACGAGGGGGAGCCGGCTCTACCCTACTGCTTCATTTTTCTCCTTTTAGCGGTGGCGGGGGGGGGGAAGCCCGGAGTATCGATGCGCCCCTTGCCCCCAAATGAGCCGCCGCTCTGCGACCGATACCAAGGTCCGATACTTTTGTAACGCGCGCCGCCAGATAGTTACTTCGAGCGATGAGAAGCATCGCAGCGATTTACACCTGGAATCGACGCGGGCGCATTTCAACGACTTCGAGATTCGTTCGTTACCTTTTCATTGAAGGATGAGGAAATCAGATGAAGACCACGATCCTGGCTGTTCTTTCCACGCTGCTTGGCACGGCCTTCGCGTCCGCGGCCGCTGGTGCGGTTACGAGCGTCGTTTTGGTCCACGGTTCGTTCGCTGACGGATCCGGTTGGAAGGCCGTTGCAGACATCCTGGAGCACGACGGCTACACCGTGCAGGTCGTGCAAGAGCCTCTGACCGGTTTGAAGGCCGACGTTGCGGCTACACGACTCGTACTCGACCGCGCCGGCCCGTGTGTGCTCGTGGGCCACAGCTGGGGCGGGATGATCATCACCGAGGCTGGCGCTCATCCGAATGTCCGGAGCCTGGTTTACGTGAACGCCTTTCAACCGCAAGTCGGAGAGACGGCCGGCGGCCTGCAAGCCAAGACTCCGCCTGGGTCAAACAACGTTATATCGGTCGGAGGAGGGTTCGTGCAGGAGAAGCCGGAATCCTTTGCGGCAGATTTTGCTGCCGACGTGCCAAAACCGCTTGCACATTTCATGGCGATCTCCCAAGCACCAATTGCTGCCGACAGCTTTTCGGCAAAGACGACCGTCGCAGCGTGGTCTCAGAAACCCAGCTACGCGGTAGTCTCGCAGCAGGATCTGATGATCAATCCCGACCTCGAACGATTCATGGCAGGCCGAGCAAAGTCCCAGACGATCGAGCTTCGCGGCAGTCACTCGATTTTTCTCTCGCATCCCAAAGAAGTTGCTGCACTGATTGAACGCGCGGCCAAAGCCGCAGAGTAGTTGCGCAGACCGATAGCGGCTGATCCTCGAGAGGCGGAGAAGAGTGCGTGAATGAGAAATCCGGGGCCCGAAGCAAGGTAAGCTGAAGTGATTTTCTGGCCGGTGGTGCGCTGGTGCTCGTCGGGGCGCCCGTTGGTGGCGCCGATACCATCGCAGGTCACTTGCCGTGGGCCCCCAATGCGGGGAGCCCCCCTGTTGCCGCTAAACCTGGCTCGTGGCTGTATTTTACGGTCGTCGGAGTGCTGCACGGCGCACGCAGCGTCGGTACCGCGGCGGAACCCACGGCTCCAGGTATGCGCTCGTACGGCAGGCAGCTTGACGATGAACAGGTCGCTGCGGTATTGACCTTTATTCGCAATGGTTGGGGGACGGGGAGCATCGCCAGTGTCGTCGAGCGTCGTCGCAAGCGCGAGATCGCGCCGCGCCTCTCGTCCGGATTAGCTGAGCTCGAGGGTGAGTGTATTGTCCCCCAGTTGTGCACGGCGCCGCGGCGGGTCGCGATGGCCGTGATCGTATATGCAGTCATTAATTGGAGAGAGCCGTGAGCGAAAATATCCCGTTCAGAAAGTTGCAACCCGAGAAGATCGACCAGCTTCGCCGTCGCTTCTTTGGGACCGCCGCCATTACAGTCGCGGCTGCTCAACTCGGGGTAATTGCATCCGCCGCCGCGCAAACCGGTAAGGCTGCGTCTAAAGTATCTGCGATCAAGCGGGGTACAAACACATCCTTCAAGTCTCTCAGGCAGGTCAACGCCGGCCTTCTCAATGTCGGCTACGCCGAAGACGGGTCTTCCGCCGGTTCACCTGTCGTGCTGCTGCACGGTTGGCCGTACGATATATACAGCTACGTCGACGTTGCGCCGTTGCTGGCGTCCAAGGGTTACCGCGTCATCGTCCCGTATCTTCGCGGCTATGGCACGACGCGCTTTCTTGCAAGCGACACGTTCCGCAATGGTCAGCAGTCCGTAGTCGCCCTCGACATCATCGCCTTGATGGATGCGCTGAAGATCCAGAAGGCAATTATCGCCGGCTTTGATTGGGGAGCGCGGACGGCCGACATCATGGCCGTGCTTTGGCCTGAGCGCTGCAAGGCGCTGGTGCCGGTGGGCGGTTATCTGATCGGAAGCCCTGCAGCCAACAAGATGCCGTTACCGCCGAAAGCCGAATTCGCGTGGTGGTACCAGTATTACTTCGCTACGGAGAATGGCCTCGCCGGCTACGGGAAATACACGCATGATTTTGCGAAGCTCATCTGGCAGCAAGCTTCGCCAAAGTGGAACTTCGATGACGCGACGTTCGATCGCTCCGCAGCCGCATTTAACAATCCCGACCACGTCGCCATCACGATCCATAATTATCGCTGGCGGATCGGTATCGCTGAAGGCGAGCCGAAATATGACGATCTGGAAAAGCGCCTTGCGCAAGGTTCGGGCATTTCCGTTCCTACGATCACACTTGAAGGTGATGCGAACGGCGCACCACACGCGCCCCCTGCAGCGTATCGCGCGAAGTTCTCGGGCAAATATGAACACCGGGACCTGACCGGGGGCGTCGGTCACAACCTGCCGCAAGAAGCCCCGCAGGCCTTTGCCCAGGCGGTGGTCGATGTCGACAGTTTCAGCTAGCCGCGGCAAGCCCTGCGGATTGATTCGCAGGGCGCGTCGGTTTGAACGCGACTTGCGAATTCTTGGAACAATGTTTCATGAAACGCGTAAGCGTTCAGCGTCGTTATTCCTACGCTTTGCCTGCGTAGATCAGCCGACCTGGCCCAAGGCCCGCCATAAGTTCGGGCAGACTAGAATCGGCAACGGCGAAGCATCCCTCGCTTCGACCGAGCATGCCGAAGTCGCCGATCATTCGGTCATTCACGTACCAGGCACCATGCACCACGATAGCCCGAGACAGCGCGTTGTTATTCGTCGGGTCCAGTCCCTCGAGCCGCATCGAGTGGCCATGAGCACCGATATAGACAGAACCCGTTCGATAGGCTCCGGCGGAGGTCGCGTTCGAGTGCGGCTCATTGGAGAAGCTCTGGAGCCATCCCGTATGAGACGGGTCGGAACCCCTTCCATGTGCAACCAAGTGCGACCGCACGCTACCGTCCGCAAGGTTCACCAAGTGGAATCTCGGTGCACGCGAAGGAAGGGAGAAGTCCGCGACGCCGACAAAGTCGCGGGAACTGATGCTGTCACTATGTTGCTCCAAAGCATCGAGCGCACGACGAAGCAAACTGGGGTCGATGTTTCCGTCGTGACTTCCTGTTCGTCCGAAAGCAAGCTTTGCCCCCGCAGATCCAGATGCAAGGACCGCGAGCGCAAGGTTGTTAAAGAAACGGCGGGAAAGTACCAAGACATCGACCTCCGGCATAAGCATGCTTTGATGTTGACTTGATTCAGTCGGGGAAGTTCACATGTCTATCGTGCGGCGAGCGATTCACGCAGTTGGTCTGATGCTGGGTGTCGTGGCTTTTGCGGCGCCACAGGCTCCGGCGCTAGCTGATTCTGTACCTTTTTGGGGCGCCAAATCCTCTGTACCAATCGACACACCGATTAACCAGCTGAAGAAAGGCGAGTTTCTGTGGATGGGCGAAGCCGTAACCACGGGTCCTGTGGTCATGGTCGTCAGCATCACGGAACAGCGAGCTTATGTTTATCGAAACGGGATCCTGATCGGGGCCACTACCGTGAGCACCGGTCGCCCGGGTCACCAGACCCCTACCGGAGTTTTCACCGTGCTGCAAAAGCAAAAAGAGCATCGATCGACGATCTATGACGGTGCGCCGATGCCTTACATGGAGCGACTCACATGGGGCGGGATCGCGCTGCATGCCGGAGGATTGCCTGGCTATCCCGAATCGCACGGTTGCATTCATTTGCCCAGCGAGTTCGCGCAGCGGCTTTTCGACATCTCGCCCAACGGCATGACGGTCGTGATTGGCACGGAGCAAACTGCGCCGGAGCAGGTCGCGCATCCGGGTTATCTCGCTCCCGTTAAGTTTGCCGGCGGCCAGCCCGTCGAGCCCGAGGCCTTTGCGCCCACTGAGGATGAGAGTTGGCACCCGGAGTTGTCTCCCAGCGGGCCGGTCAGCATCGTGCTCAGTCAGGCCAGTCAGCTCATCGTCGTCTATCGAAATGGAATCGAAATCGGGCGAGCGCGACTGACCGTCACTGGCGATACGCCGCTCGTCAATCACGCGCTGGTGCTCAGCGAGGGCCCGAGCAGCATACCCAATCCCTACGATCCTGATCCAACGAGATTTAGTTGGCTGAGAGTCGGCGTACCCGGACACATCGGAGAACAAGGTACGCAGGCAGATCCGAACGCGGTTGCCAGAATCAAGATGTCTGCCGACTTCGCGGCCCGGGTCAATGGGATACTGACGCCAGGGGCAACATTGTTTGTGACCAATGAAGCCCTTTACCCGCAAACCGGTGGATCCGCGCTACAAGTCGTGGACGCCGATCCGCCCGCCAAAAGTCAGTCTGCCCACTCGCGCGGGTCGTAATTCCAGATTCAGTCTCGCATGACCGCAGAGACGCCGGAACCCGGGTGAAAGCGATTCGCGGCTGTGACGCCCAGCACTAAGAACCCAGCCAGGACGAGAGCCTGTGCAATGACAAACGGCGCCTCGGACTGCGTGGGAGCGAGCGCCTTCAGAAACGGCAGCTTTTGAAATGCCTGAACGACGCCGACGAAAACATTGAAATAGAGCGCGGTCACCGCCCCGGCGACATACAGCCAACGCCAGGCGCCGATGAGACGATGGCCGTACAGAGCAAACGCTGCGAACGCAAGAATAACCAACGAGATGATCCCAACGCCGCGTGCTGGAGTGAAGCCTGTGAAGTGAAATAGGAAGCCGGTCGCACTGGTCGCCACCGTGGTTGCGAGAAACAGCGCTGTCCAGCCATTCCTGAGCCTTGCATTGAGCATGTCATAGAGCACTATCGCGCCGGCGATGATTGCGAAAATACTGATTGCCACGTGAAACAAAGTAAACGTTGCCGTCGACATACCGATGATCATTGGACACCGAGGGAATTTACCAGCAGCAGTTGATAGTCGACGATGACGGTAGCGGGCGTCAACAGGTGGCCCTAAGCGGGATTGCAAATATTGCAAATGGCGTCTTTTGTTTTCATTATTTGGCGCGCGGATCGTTTTCCGTGTTCAGGTAAACAGTGTCCGTCGGCTCAAATCCCGTAATGTAAACCACCACGGGCTCCGCCCTAGTCAGTGCGAAATGCGCCACACCGCCCGGCTCGGTGTAGAAGCTGCCCGGCGGCAGCGCCTTTGTGGCCTTCCCATCCGCCACACTGCCATAGCCGAAGTACCAAGTACCCGACACTACGAGCGCTGAGCGGTCATCGCGATGCGTGTGCGACTGGATCGTCGTGTTGGCCGGAATGCTGAGGCGTACGGTGTAGAGCCCTGGTTTCGTCGGGTCACCCAGAAGCACGGTCGTGCGAATGCCAGCTACGCCGGAAGTGCCCGCGCCGGCGCCACCGGCTTCTTCGGCTCCGATATCGCTCGGCGTCAGGCGAATCTCGTCAATTGCTGCCGCCTGCGCCACGCCAGCCAGTTCGAAAGCCATGAACAGCGCCAACGTTAGAATGCCTTTTGTCACGTCCCTTCTCCCGGCCTACGTTTTTACTTCGACAAGAAATTTACAATCAGCGCTGTTGTGGCTTTGGGGTTCTCGTCCATAATCCAGTGGCCAGAGCCCTGAACAATACCCATGGTGACGGTCGTCGCCACGAAACGCAGGGTATCCGCCTCCGCGGCGCCGAACGACTTTTCCCCGCCCAACGCCAGTACCGGCATTGCCAGCTTGCCGCCTTTTGCTAGTAATACCTTGTTATCAACGGCATCTTGATTGAACGCGCCGAACTGCTCGAAGGCGTCGTGCATGGCGCGTGGCCGCGCGTAAAGTGCGGCATAGTGCCCGCGAGTCGCCTCGTCGATTTTTTTCGGATCGGCGGATAGCTCGTTGTAAAAGCGGTCGAGATAGATTCGCTCGCGGCCGGCAACCAACCTTTCTTCGTCCGGCCCGCGGAAGTTGAAGTGCCAAAGCAGCGGGCTTTGCTTGATCTCATCCCAATTTCCGATTCCGGGCAGGGGGGCGTCGATGACGACCCATTTGGTGATGCGGGCCGGATATTGCGCCGCCAGCGCATAGCCCACCATGTTGCCGATGTCGTGCGTAACCAGGTCCGCCTGCTCGATATTCAGCGCATCCATCACGCCTGCGATATCCACAGCCTGGTTCTTCTTGGTGTAGCCCGTGTCGGGATGCGCCGAGAGGCCCATACCGCGCAGATCAGGCACCACAACCGTATGATTCTTAAAGAGCCCCGTGGCGGCCGGCGCCCACATGTCGCCGGTGTCGCCAAACCCGTGCAGCATGACGACCGCGGGGCCTTGGCCGCCAATTCGCACATGCAGTGTCGTACCGTTAGTTTTGATTTCCTGGATATGAAAACTTGCTGGAAACGGCACTATCGCAACAACAGGAGCCGCGCCCAGAAATGCTGTGAGCAAGGCGATGGAATAACGCGGCATAGTACCTCCCGATCAGGTGCAGCATCCTGGCCCCGCGCCTACGTTCTGACTAGACTGCAGTTTTAGGAACAAGCCTCCGGGAAAACCGAACGGTGCTGAAGCTGGATTCCCTTCTTACCTTCGTCACGACTGTTGAGGCCAGTTCTATCAGCGAGGCGGCGCGGCGTTTGCAGATTTCGAAATCGGTTGCCAGCGAGCGTCTGGCGGAACTCGAGCGCAATGTCGGCGCCACGCTGTTACATCGTTCCACACGCAAGCTGGCGCTAACCGAAGACGGAATAGCCTTCCTCGAGCGGGCAAAACGCATCCTCTGCGATGTATCGGAGGCGACTGCAGAGATCTCTGAACGCCGAGGTGAGCTGGTCGGATCCCTGAGAATCTCCGCACCCGTCAGCTTCGGGATCCTGCATTTGGCGCCGGCGCTGAATTCGTTTCTCAGCCGGAATCCGCGAATCGAACTGTCAGTCGATCTAGACGACCGTTTCGTCGGCCCGGCAGATGGATTTGACGCCATAATTCGTCATGGTCCGCTGCCTGATGGGTGGGTCGCAAAGCGGTTTGCGCCAAGCAAGCGCGTGCTGGTCGCTTCACCCGATTATCTAAAGAAGAACGGGGCGCCGCAGAACATCGGCGATCTGGGACGGCATCGTGGAATCATTTATTCCAATCGCGGCGCATCGGATTGGCGCTTCCGACAGGCGGCCCGGTGGACGGTCGTACGACCCGCCACAGTCATGCGCGTCAACAACGGAATTATTATGCGCGCTGCGGCTATAGAGGGACTGGGCATCGCTTTGCTTACGACGTTCATTTTCTACGATTCGGTGAAGTCAGGAAAACTGCGATTGCTGGATATCGGCATGGAAGCAGAGCCCGCGACGATTTTCCTTGCCTATCCCAATGATCGGCGCGTCTCCGCCAAGGTTCTGGCGCTGGCCGCTCATTTACGTGCTGCTTTCGGCATTCCGCCGTATTGGGAACGATAGTGTTCTAGCTGGATAACGAGCGCTCGCCACCGAGCGCGGCTACTTGGTATCCGACGCGTTTTGGCTCGGGCATCAGCGCATTGGATCGCAAAGCGCCAGCGTAACGAGTCGTTGGCCCGACTCAATTAGGAAACTGCACCTTGCCCGTTCTGCAATAGTGAAGCGTCTCGGGTCAAATCTAAAAGGCGGCCGATTTCTAGGTTCTGGTCTGGTGAGCTTCGAAACATCGGTTCTTCCGTCGCCGCCCAGGAGCTAAAATCAGCGGACGAGCCCATCCGCGCTTTACAACTTTGCCTTATAGGACACCGTCGCCTATCCGCGAGCATCTCGATTAGGTCAGTCGCCCCATGAGTTCCCACAACGAGCGCATTGAATTGGCGCGATCCGTACCCGTGAGACTGCATCACACGAGATAGTAGGCTGCGCCACTGGCGCGCTCCTCGGTAAAGTCTGATTTCTGATGCGCTTGCAAGCCGTAGGCGGCGCGAATCGCCTTCAGCGTCGCCGAATGCTCTTCCTTTTCCTCCGGGAAGACAAGCTCCGCGTTGACATGGCGCATGATGCCGACGCGACGGCATGCGTCCAGAAGATCCGCACGCACCCCGGCTAGCAGAACTGTCAGACCCCCAGCTCTGGCGTCCCGCAAGAAATTCTCGAATTGCTCTAGAGCCACGACGTCGGGGTTGCGCACGCGCTTGAGGCGCAGGACGAGGTAATCGATTCCCTGTAGTTTGGCGCGTGCAGCGGCGGCGCCAAGGTGCTGCGCCAGGTCCGGAGCGGCGCCGAAGAAGAGTTCTCCCTCGAGGTCGATTATCAGCACGCCCTCGCTCGGCGGATCACCGGGCGGGCGTTCGCGCACCACGCGCTCGGGGGAGACTACGAGTTCGACCGCTCAAACGTCACGAGACTGAGCACCAAGAACATATCAAACTGCGGCAGGGCGAAACGGCGCACGGCGCGCCGCGCGAGCACGGCGATGACGATGGAACCCGCACTGATCGATATTGCTTTCAGATTGAATGAAGCATCCTATGATACGGTCAGCCATAGCCGGTGCAGAACATGCTGCTGTCCGTTACCTTGAGATTTGACCCCCAGTGCATTCGCCACCTGGCCGATGATGGTGAGGGCCGCGGCACCGACTATGAACCCTGTCACCACGGACTCTGAGATGTAGCGAGTAAGGTCGCCCATGCGCAGCACGCCGATCGCGATTTGAACCGCCCCTGCCATGACCGTCAGCAGGAACATGGCCTCGAACGCGTCGACACGTGCTTCCGGGTCGATGAATGCGAGCGCACTGAAGACAACGAGCGACACTGCGCCAGTCGGGCCATTGATCAAATGCCGCGATGAGCCCAGCAGGCCGGCCACAACCGTAAATATGATCGTGGTATAAAGCCCAAAGCGCGGATCGACTTCCGCGATCAGAGCGTAAGCGATGCTCTGCGGTAATGAGATCGCAGCGACAGTCACGCCGGCTAGGAAGTCTGCGCGCAGCGTCGACCAGGGATATTTCCAGGGCAGCCGACTGGCTGGTTCAGAGTCGGCGGGCGAACTTGCGGGGGCAACAGCGACGTCCATAATTCTTGATAACTCGCTAACTAAGTCTTAGGAGCCGATGCCGTCTAGCGCGGCTTGGGGTGATACACGGAGTCGATAATGCCATCGTCGGCGAAAAAGCGTGTTTGCGCCGCATCCCAATCGCGCGCGACGGACGACACTGTGAAAAGTTTCAGCGGCGGCAGTTCCCGGGCATGGCGCGCGAGTATTTGGGAGATGAACGGCCGATAGCCATCGCGGGCGATGATTTCCTGCGCATCATCGGTGAAAAGATACTTTAGGTAGTCTTGCGCAAGTGCCGAATTGCCGTGTTTCGCGACATTGGTGTCGACCCAAGCGACGGTGGGCTCCGCAAGGATACTCACTGGTGGATAGACAATGGCGAGATCTCCGTGGGACTCAGCCACTTCCCGAAGTGCTTCGTTCTCCCAAGCCAGATGCACATCGCCGATTCGCTCCACGGCGAAAGCAGTCGTGGCATCACGCGCCGCCACGACGAGAAAAGGAGCATGTTCATACAGGGCTCGCAGGTAACGCGTGGCATCCGCGTCGCTCCCACCGCGTGTGACGACAGCGCCCCAAGCGGCGAGTGCGGTCAGCTTGCCGTTGCCCGAGGTTTTGGGATCTGGCGTGATCACAGCGACGCCAGACTTCAATAAATCGGGCCAATCATGGATCGCACGCGGATTACCGCGGCGGACCACGAATACGATCGTTGAATAGTACGGGCGCGACAAATTGGGCAGGCGTGCTGCCCACCCGTCGGCGATCAGTCCGCGTTTGTGCAGGACCTCCACATCGGACGGCAGCCCGAGGGTCACGACATCGGGCTGCAGCTCACCGCTGACCGCGAGGCGCGCTTGACGCGACGATCCGCCATGAGACTGAAATATCTTCACGTGTTGGCCCACCTTGTGCAAATAGCGTGCGGATAAATCCGCGTCGAGGTCGCGATACAGCTCGCGGGTGGGATCATAGGACGCGTTAAGGAGTGTGAGCGACGCGCTCGGCTCGATGTTTTTGGCGACGATTAGAGCCGTCGCGAGAATCAGTACGGCGACGGCACCTGCGTCGATCCAGCGAAAATTCCGAAGTCTCATCGGCGCGCTTCATGTGTGAACGGAAGCACATATTGCGCGCCGTGTGCGCAAATGAATCGAATGATTTGGCACATCCTTATGCCGAATTGGGATATGGGCGTACATGCCTTTGGCGGCGCGCTGGCGTTTCTCTGGAGGTCGGACCCGTCACGCTGTGGCGCTGCAACACAACTAATATCCTGGTGGAAGCCTTTGCAGTCCTGAGGTGAACATCCAACATAATGCGTCGCCCGATGCAACGGCCTTGTCGATATCCTGTACAGATCCACTAACCGCACTGGTACTCGAGACGAAGACAATGCTGGTAGGAATCAGATACGCACCGGCAGGGATAGATCTCCTCGCTCCGAAGTATTGCGGCACTACTCAGTCTATTGACGTGTGACAGTAGGTAATCCCGGAACTGCCCGTGCGCCACCTTCGAAATGAGCAGGCCCGAATATCTGCTCGTCCTTCCCCCTTCGGGCGAGCCCGGGCAGCACAAGATCGCTGGCCGCTCCAATTCAAATCAAGCTTTGGCCTTGCAAGACACCGCGGGAACGCTACAATTCAACGAAGTTTCTGCCGCGAGCGGGAGCCGCGAACAGTTCTTGGCCCGTACTGCGGTAAAGGCCAATCGGCGAGGGTTGGTGGGTGCGAATTTCCCTGATACTCGGAATCTCAGGCCTCCTGTTTGTTCAAACAGCGGGCGCGCTATCTTTTGCAGATTTCGTCCAATGCGTGGGCGCAAATGGCCACGATCCGGTTTGTAAGCTCGATGCCGGCATTTATCCCGTGAGCGAGACAATCTCCCTTGGCAGGTCCAACATAACCATCGAAGGGACTGTGCTCGGCTCGTTGCTTGAAACCACGCTGCAACGCGCCCCAGGCTTCGAGGACGCATTGATCAGCGACGTAAATGCGATTGGGACGCCCTTGAAGTCCATCATAATCCGCGACCTGACCTTCGACGGGAATCAAGCCCAGAACACCCAGGCTTGGTACTCGTACAATCCAGACGTCTCAATCTTTGTGGTCAAGAAATTGCTTTTCGAGCATTGTTCTTTCATTAATTCTCCCAGCATCGGTCTTGGCCTTTATGGGGCTGGAGCGGGAGACGTGGTTGTCGACAGCTGTTACTTCGGCAATCCGGTGGTCTTCGGAATGTGGTCGGACGCTGTAACAGCTGTCTCCACTTATCAGGAATGCGCCACCACGCAGTTCGTAAACAACGTGACGGTGGAGCGCTCGGTGTTCGAGAATGCCGGCGAGCCGGCGCTTCTGGGTGAAATGACCAACGTGACGATCATCGAAAACGTTTTTACGAATAACCATTCCAACACGATCCCGTTCGACGATAACGGCGGCCAGATCGATTTGTTGACCTGCACTAAGAACGCCCTCATCTGGAAGAACACATTCCAAGACGGCTCCGCAAGTCCGAATGGCACCACTGCTGACGGAATTGAGTTACACGGCACCTATATTTCAGTGATCGATAACACCGTAAAGAATAATTCGGGTGGCGGCATCAACATGGATGGAGTGCAGCACATTCTGATTTCGAATTTGGACCCCAGGACAGGCAGCTTCGGAAATGGGCTTTCGGGGATCGAAATTGCCCACTCAAGCTCCACGTTCCGGAAAACGGAATGGATCACTATAGATTCCGCAATCACGACCGGGAACGCCGAGTATGGCATCTGGAGCGACACCAGCGGCACGACTCCGACCGAACCTGTAAACCACTTGATAATAGATAACACTTGCCTGGCCGATAACACGTTGGCTCCGACCTATTTTGTGAACCTCGGGCCCGATGTCACGATGAACAACAACAAGGTATCGGGGTGCGGGCCGAAGTGACGGTGCGCGCTCGTCTTTCCCGCCTGTCCGCGATCAAGCTGCGGAAGGGCGGCCCGATTCTCTCTTGTGGTAAGCCAGTGGAGAGCCAATCGCCGATCGTTTGACCGCGGACGAGTGGGCTGCGCCACTAGCGCGCTCCTCGGGAAAGTCTGGATTTCTGATGCGCCTGCATTTATATTGCCAATAAGCCCCTAATATATAAAGGAAATGTCACGTTAGATTGTCAGATATTATTTATGGTTAGGCGGGCCTAAGGAGTTGGATTAGTCAAGGTCAGCCTACCTGATATCGGGCGCGCTTTGGCTCGGCGCCACGCCCGAAGATCGCCAACTCGCGCGCTCATCGTGTAATCGCCGCCACGCGGTCCGTGCCGACACTAGCAGCACCCAAGAGCTTACGGCCCACGCCTTTACTGCGCCTTGCGGTGCAACAAGTGCGGAGTCCGCGATGCAAAGGTTTGGATACGATGGGAGGCGCCTGCGGCGCACCAATGCACATGAACGCGTAGTTCGTGCTCCTCGGCCTCCCGGCAGAGGCGACGTGCCCTCTGGCATGCGCAATATAGTGGGGCTTCAACCGGTCTGGTGGGAGGCATACTTGCACTTGACTCTACGGCCACTCGTGCATGGCCCTCAACCGGGGAAAACACATGATTAAGCTACAGTCATTTCTCGCAGTGGCCGCCCTCGCGGGCTCCGCGATCGCATTCGCGACGGACGCTGCCCAGTTCGCGAACGGCAATATGCACTTCGACGTCAACGAGATGGATGCCAATCACGATGGCATGATATCCAAGGACGAGTACATGCATTACGGCGAGACCATGTGGGCCCGTATGACGCAAGGAGGCAAGGAAACGATATCAGTCGACGAGGCTGGCAAGGATTTTGCGAATGGAAACATGAAATTCAGCGCGAAGGCGATGGATGCAGATCATGATGGCACGATCACGAAGGACGAGTTCATGAAGTACGACGAGGCGATGTGGGACAAGATGAAAAAGGATAAGAATGGCATGATGACTGTTGCTGACGCAGGCAAGAACTTTTCTCGCGGCAACATGCATTCTGGTAACTAGCGACGCCAAAGTTCTGGCGTGCGTGAATGACGTGCTCTAGCCTCGCTTCCGGCATGCCAAGGACGTTGGGTCTGCGCTGCGATTGGCCGAAAGGCAAATGGGCCGAGCCATCGTGACTTGTCGGTTTAGTAACGGTAGGTCAGGTCGACACCTGCCGTGAGCGGCTGGTTGGTGACGATGCGGGTAAAATCGGGCTGGGGCTCATTTTCCGTAAACATGCTCTCCAGTTGGGCGTGCTTGTTAGTGAGGTTGTTGACAAACAATGTAGCACTCCAGGTGTCGCGAAATTTAACTCCCGCGCGAACATTGATCAGATCGTACCCAGGCAACTGTCTGTACGTACCGGTGAACTCGTAAGGGTTCGAGAAGAAAATCGAGTATCGCGGGCCGGTGTATGAATTCTCCAGGCGAGCGGTGAATGCGTAGGAGCCGCCGAGCGGCTTTAAATAGCTGAGAGCGATGGTCCCACTCTCCGGCGCAACTTCCGGCAGCTTGTGGACCGGAGCAATCACCCAGTGCGGGCCCCCTTCCAACCATTCATATAGGTAGCCGGCCGAGATTTCGAGCTGAAATCCCGCTCCGAGATCAGCGAGCACATCGATGTCGGCTCCGAAGATCGAAACGTAGTTGCCGTTGATGTTGAGTGCCCAATCGTTGGGATACGCCTCAAGCTGGACGTGGCGCCAATCCTCATAATAGATACTGGCGTTCACAGTCAGGCGGCGATCGAGCAGCCTGGCTTTTTCGCCAAGCTCGTAGCTCACGACACGGTCCGGTTCGTAGGCGGAGGGCCACTTGCCACTCGTATATCCCTGCTGCTGGAAAGCCGCTGCCCAAGCAGCACCCGTGGTCGGATAAACAGCGTTGCCTCCGCCGGGACGGAAGCCGGTCGCCACGGTTGCGTACGCCATCAGGTCCGGGCTCAGCGTGTAGGATAGGTTGAATTTTGGGTTGAAACTCGTCGATGACAACGGGATGAGGCCGGAGCACGAGGGCGTGGCCGCCCCATTGCCCGATCCCCAGCCGCTGATGCAGGAAGAGAAGCGATAATTGTAGTGATTCACGCGGGCGCCGACGTCGACCTTAAGCTCATCGGTCAGAGCATAGGTGGCATCGCCGAAGGCTGCGTACTGCTTAAGCGTGGTCGGTGAGTAGGCATCGAACCAGTTGGGTGTGGTTGCCGGCGCGAGCGTGCCGAGATCCATATACGAGGAGTAATTGGGCGTCGTCCCCTTGAATCCCCACAAAGAGTAGAAGTCGCTGTAATAGAGTCCGGCAGCCCAATTGGCTCTTCCTTTGCCGGTCGAAGCCAATCGCAGCTCTTCGCTAAACTGATGGGAAGGGTCATCTTCCATCCCGTGCTCTGGACCGGATCCGGTTGGGCCATAATATCCAGGATTCGGAAGTCCGTAGTTAGAGTTATAGGTAATTCCTTCGAGCGGATTATTGAACGCCTCGCTGGCCTCCTCGACCTGAGTGGAGTTTCGAGTCCATCGCGCGGTACTCGACGTCACGTCGAATGTTGGAAAACTGTAATTCACATTGAGACTGTAGGCTGTCAGCGAATCGGTCTGCGGTTCGGCGATGTCGAATGGTTGGTAGTGCGCCTCGGTCCCGGGATCGCCGTCATAGGCACTGATGCCCGTCTGATTGCTGGTCTCGTGAAAAAATGAGGGCGTGACCGACAGGCTTTCCGTCGGTCTCCACAGCAGAGTTACGCGCGCTGCGTAGAGTTGATAAGCATTCGAGCCCGGATATTGCTTCTCGATGGCGGCGTCCTGGACATCGCCGCGCACGGTGCCGAGCGGGTTTCCACTCGCCAGTGGAAAAGGGTCAGCCACGATGCGGTCGATCCAACCGCTCGTATAATCTTCCGTGCCCACCACCCGTAGTGCCAAAGTGTCGTCTATAAGAGGGAGGTTAACCATCAAACTGTCCTTGTGATTGAACCCGCCGCCATCGGTGCCAGATAAAACGCTCTCCACGGTCGATTGAAACTGCGACAAGTTCGGCTGGTTGGTAATCAGTCTTAGCGTACCGCCCATCGAGCCCGATCCGAAAAGCGTGCCCTGAGGCCCCCGCAGGATCTCGACGCGATTCAGGTCATAGAGGTCGGGATCGATCACGACGTGACCATTTTGGGCGCTTGCTGGTCCAGTCAACGGGATATCATCGAGATAGAAGCCAACCGTCGCGGAGTTGCCGCCGCTCGAGGTCATGCCGCGCATTTCGATTTCCGTCTGACTTGGTCCTTCGCTCTTCAGCGAAACGCCGGGCGTACCCTGTGCCAGCGCGGCCAAGGAAGGAGTGCCGCGCTCCTGCAGACTGTCACCGCTCATCGCAATGATACTGACCGGCGTATCCTGCACTGTCGACACGCGTTTTTCTGCGGTTACAAGCACTTCAGTAAGCTTGCCCGAATCGGTCACGTCCTCCGCGTTCGCACCAGATGGCGCGTTCGAGTCATCGCCTCGTGACGTCGAGGTCTCAGCAGCGCCGACTACTGGCACAGCCCACGCGACTGTCAGAACAGAGACGATCATCGCTCTCAAAAACATTTGTGAGAATCTCCGCGCGTCCGGTCGATTGTTGATCATCGTACCGACGCGAGCGCCGTTGGATAGACTAACGGCTGTTAGGAATTTGGCACGCGTCGCGCCACTCGGTTTTCACGCTCGCTTCACAGCTGCGTGTTTTTTTGAACGCACCGCTTTGACGCAAGCGTGCACATCAATGCGCACCAGACGTGTGCATTCTTTGTCTTTCCGCTAACAACTCGGAAAGTGGCCAACGCCGGGCTCGACCAACAATTAACGACTACAATGCTAATTTTCTGCGTGTCGTGAATCACGCAATTCGGTTCAAGAAAGCACAACGCACACAGAGAGCCGCACTGCGCACGTGCAATTGCGTCTCAGTAGTTCTCGAACGGTGCGTTGCGCGGCCTATTCGCGCATGCGCGAATTCGCAAATAGTTAATGCGCGACGGAGTCCACGGTCTCGGAAAGACGAATTACTCACACCGCCATAACCAGTTAGCAGTGATTCAGGAACGGGGTGCTCCCAGCAGCATCGCCCCTTCGTTCACCTGATCCAACTCATGCAACTCGCCTCAATGCGCAGCCAACGGGCGAGCGCTTTTCAAGCGTGTAAAGAAAATCCTAACGGCATTTTGTCTTGTCACTGTTCCTTGAACTTCGTAAGCTAACGTACGAATGTCAAAAAATGGCTCGAGTCTCGAGCCGGATCGCCGCAGTCGATGGTCATCTCTTTGATGACCGCCGTAGGTATTGTTTGGACGTAAACTCTGAGGCGGGCTCGATGCATTCGCCAACTGCATCTGCCCGAAGTAATCAGCGACATTTGCCCTTTCATGCTAGACGAATGGCCGCTTTCTTAACGACGTATTAACACCCCCCTCTATATCCTTTTATTGAACCGACTTTGATGGGTTAAAATCCGAAAGAAGAGTGGCAATCGAAATCATGAGCATTTCCATACGATCGAGATTCGTCTAGGTTTTTTGTTCACAGCCACCCTTTCGATAATGGCCGCTCAAGCGCGGCAATCCGGCCGCGCCACTATTCCTGATGGCATCTCAAAAGCTTGGAGAGTGGGCCTTACATGCCCGTTTCCAAGAAGGTGACGATAATGAACATCGAGAACTTCTTGCCAAGCGTGATATTCGCTGTCACGTCGATCGCAGTTGTGATGCCGGTTGCCCGGGCCGAAGACGCGACCACTTCGATGACCGCGGTGGCACGCGGGACTATCGTGGGCATCGTAACCAATGCGGCTAAGGTTCCCATCGGCGGGGCGACCGTGACCGCCGCAAGCGCGGGCGGCGGCATTCGCTCCACGGTGTCGGGTAGCGACGGCATCTATTCGTTTGCCGATGTTCCTCCTGGTTCGTGGTCGCTGACGATAACAGTCGATGACTCTCCAGACCTTGTGGTCCCCGGCGTCAACGTTGTCGCCGGCAAGGCCGCTCGCCATGACATTGTGATGAACGCCGCTGCGCCCACGGTCCCAGCACCAGCAGTCGCAGCACGGGCGCCCCTCGCCTCGCCTGCTGCTGCTCCGACGATACCCGAAGCGCTGCAGGCTCCGGTTTCGGCTCCGGACGTCGACACCAAAACCCCATGGGCCGACGTTGGCTACGTTGGATGGATGAATGGCACTTCGCGTGAGCACGATCCGATATTCGATACGAATTTCTTTACACCCGAGATTCGCTTAGACGTGAACTATTTACAAAGCGGTAACCATCCGGTCGACCACACGATCGTCGGCTCGACTGAGGAATTTCGTTCCGGGGAGTTCCAGATCGAACAGGTCAGTTTCGGCGGTGACTTCCACTGGCACAATGTGAGAGCACGATTTCTCTCGATGTTCGGCGAGTTCGCTACGACCACGCCCCGCAACGATGCAAGTTCGGCCGTGGGCCAGTGGGATCTGTCTAATGCCTACCGATACTTTTCGGAAGCAAATGCAGGGTATCACTTCGATGTTAACCACGGCCTCAATGTCGATCTGGGCGTATTTGTTTCGTACATCGGCTTATTCAGTTACTACAACTACGACAATTGGACATACCAGCCGTCGTTCGTGTCCTCCAACACGCCCTGGTTCTTTAACGGACTAAGAATTCAGTGGTGGCCGACACAAAATTTGAAAATCGAGCCATGGCTCATCAATGGTTGGCAGTCTTATGCCAAGTTCAATAGCAAGCCCGGATTCGGAGGACAGATCCTCTGGATACCGAATGATTCGCTTAAACTGGTGTTCAACAGCTATTCTATCGGCCAGGATAATTTGAGTTGCCAAGCGAATAACACCAGTGGGTCGAACGGCACTATAGATACCCTCTGCCAGCCCCAAAATGGCGGCAACCCCAATGCCGCAGTCGGATCATACGTAGCGGCGGGAGGGCCGGTTGATTGGTCGAGGGTGAAGCGTGTTCATGAAGACGATAGTGTGGAAGTCAAATACTACGACGCGCGCGGCCAAGGCGGAAACGGCGTGTCCAGAATGGCTTTCAGCTATACGGTCGATCTCGGCTGCGAATACGGCGGCGGCGTGACGTGCTCGAGCGGACGAAACAAGGAAAGCTTTTTCGGCATGATGCTCTATGACCGAACCTGGTTCCACAACGATCTATATGCGGTCACGATTGGTGGTGGCTTCATGAACAATCCGGGTCGCTACCTGGCTCTGACTCCCCCCATCAACGGAGCGACTGCAGCCACTGGCTCGCCGTACTTCACGCAGGCTCCCGGACAAACGCTTTATCAATGGGACTCCCAGCTTAATTTCCAGTATATGCCCAAGGACTGGATTACCTGGTGGACGGAAGCGACGTTCCGGCATTCCAGCGCGCCCTACTGGTCGGGGTCAGGCGGCGTGACGCCGCCGGGCGGCAATAACGGTTCGCCGGGAAGCTGTGTTGGAGGCGGCGTCAGCGCGACCACCGGCCAGTGCGACGTAGGCGACTGGTTCCCGGATCTCCGCACGCGCGAAGTAGTGTACGGCGCTGGCGTTCTTGTCAAATTCTAAGAGCTACAAACGCTATCGTTGGATATGGAATGCAGGCGCTTCTGCGCTAATCTAATAAAGGCGTCAGCAAAGTATGCACACGACGCGGAGCCATTCGGAATCACAGGTGCGAGCTGCGCGAAATGGGTTGATCGGAGGCGTCTGACGTGGAGCCACCGTTTGTGCGCCGGCCGTTTTCAACGAGAGCGCCTCATGGCAGTCGCCACGCGCCATTCGCGATTT
>Ga0302325_10002891_pt1 | contig 41100 bp, 34 predicted proteins | sample Palsa_T0_2_FD_201948 | JGI IMG/M metagenome (GOLD analysis project Ga0302325, IMG submission 201948) | Peat permafrost microbial communities from Stordalen Mire near Abisko, Sweden - Palsa_T0_2 | ecosystem: Environmental > Terrestrial > Soil > Palsa > Peat permafrost | place: Sweden: Abisko...
TCCGGTGCTGATCAGCGCCACCGGAGCGACGCTCTATACCTACGCGCCCGATCACGCCAAGCGCGTCACGTGCGTACGCGCCTGCGCGGCGATCTTCGCCCCCGTGACCTTGGCTCGCGACGTGAATTCCGTCGCGGGCGGATTGGTGCAGCAATCCCTGCTCGGACACGCGCCCGACCCGACCGGGGGACAGGTCGTGACCTACGCAGGGTGGCCGCTGTACACCTACATCTCACAATCCACGCCCGGGACCGCCCCCGGGCAGGGGCTCAACATCAACGGTGGCTTCCTACCCCTCAGCTCGGCCCCGAAGGCCGGCCTATGGCACGTGATCGCCCGGTCAGGCCAGGTCATCGCCAACAGGCGCTCGCTGTCCTGAGGGTCGAGCCTCGATGTGCGAGTCCAGGGCGAGCTTGGGCGTGAGGTCAACACATGTCTTTGCATTTGGGAGTAGGTTGGAGGCTGTCGGTGTTGGTAGGTGTCTGGAGGGCATTAATCGTGACGTCCGCTCCGGTTGGTGCGGGCAGCATGCTCTGACTTCCGCGTTGCTCTAACCCGGAGGTCGACGTGCCCGACCCGTTGCTTTCTCTCGATTCGATTACCCGCAGTGTGGATCCTGTGCCGCCGGCGTTGGTCCGCTCATCGACCGGCGGTCGTGGGGACGCTGCCTGGGTCCGCGTAGCCGGCCGGTTGGATCTCGCGGCGGTGCCGCAGCTCGTTCGTACCTTGCGCCAGGCTCAGTTGAAGGCGCGACTGGTTGTGCTCGACCTGCGCGAGCTCCAGCTCATGGACAGTTCCGGCGTGCACGTGATCGTCAACGCCAGCATCCGCGCGCGGCGACTGGGGGGTCGCCTGGTGCTGCTGCACGTCCCATGAACGCCCGCTGCTGCGCCCGATCGCCCTCTGCCTCGCCCGATTGAGATGATGCGGGGCTGCTGAGACGAGTCGATCCTGCGCTTCCGGCGCCGGGCTGCCCGAGTTGAGGCGCAGGAGCTCGGAAAACACGATCGCCAGAGGAGCGGAGCGTGCCCAGAGCCACGTCCGGTGGGTCAAAACGGGGAAAGCAGGCGGAGCTGGCGCGCCGCGAGCTCGACGAGTGGCGCCGTTGGGGCCCGTATGTGAGCGAGCGGGCGTGGGGGACGGTGCGCGAGGACTACAGCGACGACGGCGACGCCTGGTCAGCGTTCCCCCACGACCACGCGCGTTCCCGCGCGTATCGCTGGAGCGAGGACGGCCTGGGCGGAATCTGCGACGACCGCGAGCTGCTGTGCCTGGCCTTCGCCTTCTGGAACGGCCGCGATCCGATCCTCAAGGAGCGCATCTTCGGCCTCACCGGTCATCAGGGCAATCACGCCGAGGATGCCAAGGAGTACTGGTGGTACCTCGACTCGACGCCCACGCATTCGTGGATGCGTTGGCGCTACGTCTATCCGCAGGCCCCATTTCCGTACACCGATCTGATCGCGGAGAACGCCCGGCGTGACCGCCAGGCGGGTGAGTACGAACTGCTCGACACCGGTGCGTTCGACGAGGATCGCTACTGGGACATCACCGTGGACTACGCCAAGGCGGCGTCGGACGACCTCTGCCTGCGGGTGCAGGTCCGCAATGCCGGCCCGGATCCGGCGACCCTTCATCTGCTGCCGACAGTGTGGTTTCGCAACCGCTGGTCCTGGGATCCGGAGGTTCACAAGCCCGCGATCCACGAGGATGACGGGCTGCTGGTCGCCGAGGATGCCGCGCTGGGCACGATGACGCTGCAGGCCAGCGGCGCACCCGAGCTGCTGTTCTGTGAGAACGAGACCAACACGCTGCGGCTGTGGGGCCACCCGGGCCCGGCGTACCCCAAGGACGGCATCAATGACCACGTCGTGACCGGCGCGCCCACGGTCAACCCCGAGCGACGAGGCACCAAGGCGGCGCTCTGGTACCGACTCGAGGTGGCGGCCGGAGACACCGCCGAGGTCCGGCTCCGCCTCGCCCCCGAGCGCCGCGATCTGGGCCGCTCGTGGTCGACGACGCTGCGGGCCCGGGCCCGCGAGGCGGACGCCTTCTACGCCTCGCTCGCGCCGGCGGCCACCCCGGAGGAGGCGCTGGTGATGCGCCAGGCCTTCGCCGGAATGCTGTGGAGCAAGCAGTTCTACCACTACGACGTCGAGCGCTGGCTCGATGGGGATCCCGGGCAACCCGTGCCGCCGGTCTCCCGCAAGGCCGGACGCAACGCCGGCTGGCGCCACCTCTACAACCAGGACATCGTCTCGATGCCCGACAAATGGGAGTACCCCTGGTATGCGGCCTGGGACCTCGCCTTTCACTGCGTCACCCTCAGCCATGTCGACCCGGAGTTCGCCAAACAGCAGCTTCGTCTGATCACGCGCGAGTGGTACATGAATCCCAACGGGCAGCTTCCCGCCTACGAGTGGAACTTCGGCGATGTCAACCCGCCGGTGCACGCACTGGCCGCGCTGGCGGTGTTTCAGCTCGACGGAAGCCGCGACCGGGAGTGGCTGTCCAGGGTGTTCCACAAGCTCCTGCTCGGGTTCACCTGGTGGGCCAATGTCAAGGATCCCCAGGGTGACCATCTGTTCGGCGGGGGCTTTCTGGGGATGGACAACGTCGGGCCGTTTGATCGCTCGGCGCCGCTGCCCGACGACCTCGTGCTGGAGCAGGCGGACGGCACCGGCTGGATGGCGCTCTACTGCCTGAGCATGCTCGAGATCTCGATCGTCTTGGCTGAACAGGACTGCGCCTACGAAGACGTGGCGATCAAGTTCTTCGAGCACTTCACGCTGATCGCGGAGGCGATCAACGACCGGGGTCTGTGGGACGAGGCCGATGGCTTCTACTACGACGCGGTTCGCCGTCCCTCGGACAACACGTCGTGGCAGGTGCGGGTGCGGTCGATGACCGGTCTGATCCCGTTGTGCGCGATCGCGGTGACCGGCGCGCACCAGGCCAGCCGCCTGACCGAGTTCTCCACTCGCGTGGACGAGTTCCTGAAGTTCCGGCCCGAGTACGCCGCGGCAGTCGAGCTCGGCGACGAGGATCACGCGACGATGCTGGCCCTGGTCGGATCCGATCGCCTGCCCCGAGTGCTGCAGCGCCTCGCGGACCAGGCCGAGTTTCTCTCCCCTCACGGGCTGCGATCGGTGTCGGCGTTCTATCGCGCCAACCCCTACCAGTTCTGGCACGCCGGTCAGGTGGCCGCCAACGTCGACTACGAGCCCGCCGAGTCGACCACCAACCTGTTCGGCGGCAACTCCAACTGGCGCGGGCCGATCTGGTTTCCCGTCAATTATCTCGTGATCGGGGCGCTCGAACGCTTCGCCAGCCGGCTGGGCGACGAGTTCACGGTGGAGTTCCCGCACGGCTCCGGTCACCAGTGCACGCTGCGCCAGATCGTGACCGACCTCGAGCAGCGCCTGGTCAGCATCTTCCTGCCCGACGCCGACGGGCGACGACCGGTGTTCGGCGACCAGCCGCGCTTTCACGAGGACCCCGCCTGGCGCGACACGCTGTTCTTCCACGAGTACTTCGACGGTGATACCGGCCGCGGGTTGGGCGCTTCGCACCAGACCGGATGGACCGGGCTGGTGGCTGACATGGTGATTCGACTCTCGCGTCAGCGCGAGGAGGAGGGACGCACGTGACAACGCAGCAACTGGGGGCTCGCGCCGACGCGGATGGGGTCAGCTTCTGTGTGTTCAGCAGCGTCGCCGACGCCGTCGAGGTGTGCGTGTTCGACCAGGCCGATCGGGAGACCCGCCACGGGCTCGTCGCCGACGAGGGGTACATGTGGCGCGGGCGCGTGGACGGGATCGGGCATGGCGCGCGGTACGGCTTTCGCGTGCACGGCCCCTGGGATCCGGCCTCCGGGCTGCGCTGCAACCCCGCGAAGTTGCTGCTCGACCCCTACGCACGAGCCGTGTCAGGCGGGGTGCAGTGGCATCCGGCGCTCGACGGCTCTGACCCCAACGACTCGGCCCCCTACGTCCCGCGCTCGGTGGTCTACGCGGAGGAGTTCGATTGGGCCGGGGACCGGCCGCCCGCCACGGCGCTGAGTGACTCAATCATCTACGAGGTCCACGTCAAGGGCGCCACGAAGCTCCATCCGCGCGTGCCGGCGAAGCTCCGTGGGAGCTACGCGGCACTGGCCGACCCGGCCGTGCTCGAACACCTGGGCAACCTCGGCGTCACAGCGGTTGAGCTCTTGCCAGTGCACCAGTTCGTCCACGACGGCAGGCTGATTGCCCAGGGCCTGCGCAACTACTGGGGCTACCAGTCGATCGGCTACTTCGCGCCGCACAACGAATACGCGGCGAGTGGCGACCGCGGCGAGCAGGTGACCGAGTTCAAGACGATGGTCCGGGCGGTCCACGCCGCCGGGCTGGAGGTGATCCTCGATGTCGTCTTCAACCACACTGCCGAGGGCAATGAGCAGGGGCCGACGCTGTGCTTCCGGGGCCTCGATAACGCCGCCTACTACCGACTCCAGGACGATCGCAGCCTCTACGTTGATGACACTGGCACCGGTAACACCTTCGACACCCATCAGCCTCAGGCGCTGCGACTGGTCATGGACTCGCTGCGCCATTGGGTGGAGGAGATGCACGTCGACGGCTTCCGCTTCGATCTCGCCGCCAGCCTGGGGCGCGGCGACAGTAACTTCGATCCCCACAGCGCCTTCCTGGAGGCCATCGGTCAGGATCCCGTCCTCTCGCAGGTGAAGTTGATCGCCGAGCCCTGGGACATCGGCTGGGGCGGTTACGAGCTCGGGGACTTCCCACCCGGGTGGAGCGAGTGGAACGGCAAGTACCGCGACACCGTGCGGGACTACTGGCGCGGCACCGCCGGGACGCTGGCGGACTTCGCCACCCGCTTCACCGGCTCCTCGGATCTCTACGGCCACGGACGCCGTCCCACCTCCTCGGTCAACCTCGTCACGGTCCATGACGGCTTCACGCTCGAGGACCTGGTCAGCTACGACAACAAGCACAACGAGGCCAACGGCGAGGACAACCGCGATGGCACCGACGATAACCGCAGCTGGAATTGCGGTGTCGAGGGGCCCACCAATGACCCCCAGATCCTCGCCCTGCGCTCGCGCCAGCGGCGCAACCTCCTGGCCACCCTGCTGCTCTCAGAAGGCGTACCGCTGCTGCTCGGCGGGGACGAGCTCGGGCGTACCCAGGGCGGGAACAACAACGCCTATTGCCAGGACAACGAGGTCAGCTGGATCGACTGGTCCACCGCCGAGCGCGAGGCGGGACTGACGGCGTTCGTCACCCAGTTGTGCCGGCTGCGGCGCAGCCAGCCGGTGTTTCGCCGCCGTCAGTTCTTCACCGAATCCGAGGTCGAGTGGTTTCGGCCCGACGGGGACCCGATGACCGACGGCGACTGGGGAAACCCCAACTCGCGGTCGCTGGCGGCGGCGCTGCCGGAGCATGACGCCTTCCTGCTGATGATCAACGGATGGTGGGAGGACCTGTCCTTCACGCTCCCGACGCGGTTGGCGGGCGTCCGCTGGTCGCTCGTGTTTGACACCGCGCAGGAGCTTCAGGAGGAGCCGTTCAGCTCGGGCTCGGCCAGCCAGGCCCAGCTGGCGGGGCGCTCGATGGTGCTGCTCCAGCGATTGGACGGCGCCGGCAGTTAGCGACCGAGCGTCATCCCGCTGAGGGAGGTGCGCGGGGTTCCGTCTCCGCGGGGCCGAGTGCTCTCACGGCTTCGTCGACGGTGCGGAAGAGGTGGTCTGAGCCGATCCGTTGCATGAGACCGCTGCGGGCGAGGTTTTCGCGCACGTGGTCGCCGGCCCGGGTCAGGGCGAAGGCGATGTGTTGGCGGTCGAGTTCATCGAGGACCTCACCGAGAGCGCCGACGCCCGTGAAGTCGATGTCGTGCATCCCCGCCACGTCGAGCACGAGCACGTGCGGACGGGTCGGCAGGTGCCCGAGGCCCCTCTCGATCTCGGCGCGGAAATGCGTCGCGTTGGCGAAGTACAACGGGGCCGGGTAGAGGATCACGAGCACGCCGGGGACCTCCATGTGCCGTGGGTCGGATTCCAGCGGCTCCCAGCTCGTGGTGCCGGGGAGGCGGGCCATGATGTGCGTGTGGGGACGGGCGGTGAGGCGGGTGCGGTCCAGGATCGCCAGCCCGACGGCGACCCCGATCCCCTGCTCCACTCCGATCAACGCGACTGTGAGCAGCGTCACCACGGCGAGACCGAACTCCCAAGCGTCGAAACGGAACACCGCAGCCAGCTCGCGCCCGCGGAACAGGCGCGTGGCGACGAAGATCAGCACGGCTGCCAACGTGGCCAGGGGCACGTCCTTCAGCAACGCCACCGCGGGGACGAGCACCACGACTACGGCTGCGGCGCCGAGTGGGGCCAGCTGCGTGCGCCCGCCCGCCGACACCACCGCCGCGGTCCCGGGCGGGCTCGCGTCGACGGGGAAGGAACCCGCCAGGCCGGCGAGCACGCTGCCGGCGCCGACCCCGAGGAGGTCGCGGCCGACGTCCACCTCGTATTCCCCTTCGTCGGCGGTGGACCGTGTGGTGGCCGCCGATTGGATGATGACCACCAGCGCCACGACCGCGGCGAGGGGCAGGACGTGGCCGATCGAGGACCACGAAAGCTCGGACAGCCCGAACCTCGGGGCGGCGTTGGCCACGGTGCCGATCACGGCAACGCCGTGCGCCTGCAGGTCGAGCACCGCGACGAGGACGCTGGAGCCGATCAGCCCGACGAACGCTCCCGGCAGTCGCCGGTCGATGCCGCGGGCGACGGCGATCACGACGAACACCGCGATGCCGATCGCCAGCGTCCAGCCGTTGATGTCGGGCAGATGGTTGATGACCTCGCTGAGGCGATGGATCGTCGAACCGGTGGTGGGCGGCAGGCCGAGCAGGTCGCTCAACTGGGAGACGATGATGATCACCGCGACGCCCGCCAGGAATCCGGTGATGATCGGGGCGGAGAGGAACTCGGCGATCCAGCCGAAGCGCAGGATGGCCACGAGAGCCACCAGGATGCCGACGAGCACGGCCACCAACCCGACGAGGGCGATGTAGTGGGGCGATCCGGTCACCGCCAGGTGGGCGACGCCGGCAGCGAACAAGGGCGCGATCGTGGAGTCCGCTCCGACCGACATCTGCGGGTTGGAGCCCAGCAGCGCGAACATCACCGTGCCGGCCACGAAGGCATACAGGCCGGTCACGGGCGGCATTCCCGCCAGCCGCGAGGTGGCGAGCTGCGAGGGGACGGCGATCGCCACCAGCGCCAGAGCAGCCAGTCCATCCGCGGCCAGCCAGGTGCGCCGGTAGCCACGCAGCGATGAGAGCACGGGGGGCTTCACACGGTTTTCATAAGTCTTTTACAGGCTTATGAAAACCGAGGTGAAAACGGCGCTCGTAACGAATGATGCTTGTGACGACCGACGACTGGATCCGATCAGCCGGACGGGGTAGCCACGCGAACGACGAGGTCCAGACAGTCGACGTCCATAATGGCTATGCTTTTTTCTCATAAATACAGTGGATTAGTCACAAAAGCTCACTATGCAGTTGCGAACGTGACACGGAGGTTCCGGTTTGGCTGAGGGGCAAGTCGAGACAGCTCCCGCTCGTGTCTTGCTGGTCGAAGGTGACCCGCGGGCCGCGAGGATGATCGCTGAGATGCTCCGAGTGATCTGGTCGGAGGGCCTCGTGATCGCACACGCCGAGCGTCTTGGTGACGCGGCCCAGGAGCTCGTCATCAACCGCGCAACCTGCGTGCTGCTCGATCTCTCGCACAACGGCGGCGAGCGGCTCGCGGCCCTGGAGCAGGTCCGCGCCGCTGCGCCCGACGTACCGATCATCGTCCTGTCCAATTACGTCGACGAGGGCATCGGGTTGCGGGCGTTGAAGGCTGGGGCTCAGGACTTCCTGGTCAAGACCGAACTCCATCCCGCGCTGCTGAGCCGCGCGGTGACATATGCGATCGAGCGCAAGCGCACCGAGGTCGAACTGGCCCATCAGGCGCTCCACGACCCGTTGACTGCGCTGCCGAACCGAGCGCTGTTTCTCGATCGTCTCGGCGTCGCCCTCGATCGCTCGCGGCGGACCAACCTTCCCGTGGCGGTTTTGTTCCTGGACGTGGACAAGTTCAAGCTGATCAACGATTCGCTCGGGCACTCGGCCGGCGACCGGGTGTTGGTCGGACTGGCCGACCGCTTGCGGGAAATGCTTCGCCCTATGGACACGATGGCCCGGTTTGGCGGCGACGAGTTCACGTTCGTGTTTGAGGGCATTGAGAGCGAGCAGGAAGCGGTCATGATCGTCGAGCGGATCAGCCGCACGGCCGGCCTGCCAATGAGGCTCAACGGGGGCGAGGCTTCGATTACCGTCAGCATTGGCCTGGCGATCGTGACCGACCCAGCGGTCCCGTTGGACCACGTGATTCGCGACGCCGACTCGGCCATGTACCGAGCCAAGCGGCAGGGAGGCTCGCGGTACGAGCTCTTCGACGAGTCCTCGCGGCGGCGCGCGCAGGAGCGTCTCGAGCTCCACAATGCTCTCGATCAGGCCGTCAACGGCGACGAACTGCGTGTCCACTACCAGCCCCGGGTGTCACTGGCCGGCGAGACGCGCCTGGTCGGCTTCGAGGCCCTGGTCCGCTGGGACCACCCCGAAAGGGGACTGATCTCGCCTGATCAGTTCATCGCGGCGGCAGAAGAAAGCGGGCTGATCGTGCCGATCGGACAGTACGTGCTCGAGCGTGCGCTGCGCCAGATCGCACAGTTGAGTGCGACCCGCCCAGGCGTCACGATGTCCGTCAACCTATCGGCGCGCCAACTCGAGGATCCTGGTCTTGTCACAAGGGTGGATCGCGCGATCCGCTCCAGCGGCGCCGACCCGAGCGCCCTGTGTCTCGAAATGACCGAGGCCACCATCCACCGCAACGCTGAGCTCGCCACCAGCACCCTGCAGCAACTCAAGGCGGTCGGAGTCAAGATCGCCATCGACAACTTCGGGACCGGCTACTCGTCGCTGCCCAGCCTTGAGCAGCTGCCGATCGACACGCTGAAGATCCATCAGAGCTACGTCGCCAAGCTCAGCCGCGAGCCGGCCGCAGCCGGAATCGTCAGGGCGGTGGTCGAGCTTGGTCACGCATTGGGCCTCAACGTCGTCGCGGAGGGCGTCGAGACGGACATGCAGATGGCACAACTGCGCGAGCTGCGTTGCGATGAGGCCCAGGGCTTCCTGTTCAGCCGGCCTGTGCCCTCTGATCAGGTCTACGCGCTGCTCGGTTCCCGCTAAATCACCGGGCGCGCAGCAACCGTCAGGCCGTGTGCAGGTCACCGGGCACGCCCACTGCGGTGGTCCGGCGCACGGCCGGCTGTGACGAACCTGCTTGTATTCAACCCATCGGTTGTGCAATCATTCGGTTGAATACATGACGACCGACCAGCTCAGCACCACGTTCGCGGCCCTCGCCGACCCCACCCGTCGTGCCATTCTGGCGCGGCTCGCGCAGGACGGCGAGGTCACCGTGAACGAGCTCGCCGAGCCGTTCCCGTTCAGCGTGCAGGCGATCTCCAAGCATCTGAAGGTGCTTGAACGGGCCGGGCTGATCACGCGCGGGCGGACGGCCCAGCTTCGTCCGTCGCGCCTGCAGGGTGCACCCCTGGGCCAGGCGGCGGACTGGCTCGAGCAGTACCGCGCCATCTGGGAGGGCCGTCTCGATCGCCTCGCGGTCCACCTCCGCGACATCCAACGAAAGGCAGACAGTGATGACTGAACAATCTGTGATGAGCGAGCACACGATCGTGATCGAGCGCGTCCTCGACGCTCCGCGCGACCTGGTGTGGAAGGTCTGGACAGACCCCGACGAGGTGACCAAGTGGTGGGGTCCGGAGCATTTCACCACGCCGCGAGAGACGATCGAGTTCGATCTGCGCCCCGGCGGTGTCTGTCGCCTGACGATGGTCGGGCCCAACGGCGAGCAGTACCCGAATGACGGTCACTTCGGAGTCGTGGAGCCGCCCGAGCGTCTGTCCTTCGGCCAGCAGACCACCGACAACCCGATGATGGAGTCCGGCGAGACGACGATCGAGTTCATCGAACTCGACGAGCACCGCACGAAGGTCATCATCTCGTCGCGCATGGTCTGCGCTGCCGAACTGGTCGCCATGGCGCAGGCGGGATGGGGGAGCCAGCTCGACAAGCTCGAGCGTCTGCTCGCCAGTCGAGCATGACCCTGCTAGCCCAGACCGGAGGTCGGAGTGCTGCCAGAAGGCGCGGGGGAGGGCAGCAGGCGGGCGATCTGGGCGAACTGGGGCACGCCCAGCCCGCTGGCGAGGTCGTAGCCCCGCCTGGCATAGTGAGCGGGGACGTTGCGGAAGAAACCGTTGTTTCCGTGCACCACGTCCCAGAGCGCGCTGGGGGAGTGCGCGGCCAGGTAGTAGAAGAGGCCGTCAGCCGGGCCGATCGGTGGTAGATGTCGACGCTGGAGGTCGGAGCTGAGGACGGCCATCGCCGAGGCGACCAGGGGAGCGGCGGCGCTGGTGCCGCCATCGAGCTCCCAATGCCCGCCGAGCACCACCGCCCAGCCCGGGAACGACGAGGCGGCCGCGGCGACGTCGGGCACGGCGCGGCCGCCGCCCGGAAGCCCGAGGTCCTGCTGGAACGGCGGGCGCGGCGAATGCGAGGCCAAGCCACCGCCACCGGCTCCGCCCCCGTTTGACGCCGAGGTCCAGCGCAGGTCGTTCCACACCACCTCGTCCCGGCGCTGGTTGGATGGCGTGAGGGTCAGGCGCGTGCCGCCCACGGCGGTGAGGTAGGGAGAGGAGGCCGGCCAGGCGACACCGCTGTAGGGCAGGCCGTTGCAGCTCGAGCCTGAGTCACCCGCCGAGGCGTACGTGCCGACTCCGGCGAGCCCCAGCCGGATCACCAACGAGTCGAGCAGGTTCGCGCCCGCGCGAGTGGACGGCGAGACATCGGGGCCGTTGCCGCGGACGTCGTTCTCGCAGATTCCGTAGGAGATCGAGAAGCTGTCCGGTAGGTGGCCCGCGTCCAGGACATTGGCGGCGCCCAGGAACCACTGATCCGAGCCCGACCACGCCTGGCTGAAGGTGATCGACGCCGCCGGCGCCATCCCCCGGACCAGCGCCAGGTCCTCCTGGGGCTCGAACAGTCCGGTCGGAACCGGGAATGTCTCGCCGTCGCTGAGCAGGGTGTTGGATTTCAACTTCGCGTAACCGAAGCAGCGAGCGTTGTCGGCGATGTCCTGCGCCGAGGGCTTTTCGGTCAGCCCGAGGATCGCCACCGACGCGCCCGCACCACTGCCCAACCGGTCGATCCCGTAGGCGTGGCGGACCTGCGCGTAGCTGAAGGCTCCGGTCGCCTTCGCCTGGGCACAGCCGCGCGTCCAGGTCCCGGTGCGCTTGGGTCCGGGCGGATCCGCGGTGTCAACGTTGGTGTCGGTGTCGGTGTCGGTGTCGGCGTCGGTGTCGGCGTCGGTGTCGGCCTCCGTGTCGGCGTGAGCAGCCGCCGACGCGGACGGGGGCTTGATCTGACGCAGGAACGACGTGACCACGTCCTGGACCAAGGGGCGCATGTCGGAGGGCAGCTGCAGCGACCCGTGCGCACCGTAGGCGTCCACCGGTGGATCGCTCCCCATCCCACTGGTGATGTGGACCTTGAACACGCGCTCGAAACGCGCCACCGACCCGCTCACGCGGGCGAACACGCCGCTCGGGTCGATCTGGGCCGAGAACCCCAGCTGGTTGGCCACGCGGAGGAACTGGGCGCGTACCGCCGGGCTGGCGCCGTAGCGCGCGGCCACCTCGGGCGGGGTGAGGAAGCGGCGGTAGGTGGGCGAGCCGGGCTGCTGCACCGCGAAGAAGGCCGCCCGCGCCTGGACCTCGGGTCGCTGGAGCCCGAAGAAGAAAGTGATCCGGGGTGAGGAGGCGGCCGCCGCCACCGGGATGCCGCCCAGCCCGACCAGCATCGTCAACACCAGTACTCGCCCAAGCCGCCGCACCCGGGCAACATACCGGGGGTGGTCCCGATTCATGCCGCCCACCCGATCTCTCGGGCGCACACACCCCCCGGCGCGACCGTACCGAGCGCGAAAGCCGCGGCGCCGCGGGAGTGCGGACTACTGGCGGTCCTGATCGAGGCTGAGTGGCCCGTGTGGCTCGAGCCGGCGGCCGCGCCGGGCCAGCAGCAGTGAGGCCACGAGCAGCGCCACGATGATCGCGGCCGCCACCATGATCGTCGTCGTCATACCGGAGATGATCGCCCGGGCGATGAGCGCGAGCAGCACGGCAACGAGGAGCCGGCTGCTCACCCGCAATCGTTTCATCACCCGCTCCCACACCTCTCGCTCGAGCTGGGCCCGGTTCGGTGGGCTGCCAGCCCCTGAGCGAGCCGCCCGGCTGGTCGATGCTCTGGCACGGGAGCGCGCCTGTCGCGTCCGAGCGCCACCGCCGGGTCGCTCACGCCCCGCTGTATCCCCCCGACACTTTGGCTCGTGGCCGGTGCTCATCGCAACATCACCCCTTTGCGCTCAGGGAAAGTGGCTGAAGAGCGATGGCCCGTCGGCCGACCGTTCTGATCGCTGTCGCTCCAACTCCCGAAGCACCCCCGGGCCCGCCACGGAGCCGCGGTAGCAGCAACAAACCGTAGCATTCAGTCATGTTCGGCCTGCGGGCATGGCCGCACCGGCGCCACTTCCGCACAGCTGAGCTCGGGACCGGTTCAACCGGACTCGTTCCTCGTGTCGCGGGCCGACGGGTTGGGTCGAAACGCGCCGATCCCCTCTGCCCACGCGGCGTCGAGGTCGGCGTCGGGTGGGAAGCGGTGGTTGAGCTCGAGGATGGTCATCCCGTGCGCGAACGCCCAGGCCGCGCGAGCGCGGTCCATGTTCTCCCCGGTGGCCCGGTACAGCGGCAGCGCGGCGCGTTGCTCGCTCCCGGCCACCAGCAGCTCCCGGTGCAGTGGTCGTTCGGTCATCAGGCGGTAGAGATGCGGATGGCTACGTGCGAACGCCCGGTAGGCTCGGGCGAGGGCGCCGAGCGGGTCGTCGGTGTGCTCGAGCGCGGCTTCGAACACGGCGGCCTGTTCCTCGAACCCGGCCGAGATGATGGCGGCCTCGAGTGCGTCCTTGTCGGGGAGGTGCTTATAGATCGAGGGGGCTCGGATCCCCAGCGACTCGGCGATGCGGCGCATCGAGAGCGCCTTGCTGCCTTCCTGCTCGAGCAGCGTCCGGGCCGCGTCGACGATCTCGCGGGCGCGGGGAGTGAGCTGGTCAGGGGCGTGGGCAGTCACCGGGGGTCCCGGTAACCGGTTGACGCGACTGTCGGGTCCCGCGATCATCACGCGCTCTGCGGTGCCGATTGGTCCGGCTACGGGGTGTTGATCGTCCGCAGGAAGGGCAGGACGGCGTCAGCGGTGGCCTCGGGCTGCTGGGACTGCGGGTAATGGCCGGACTCCGGGACCATGACCAGCTGGCCGTGCAGCGTGTCGGCGATCCACTGCGCCTCGGCGCGGGGATCCGGGAAGTCGGGATCCCGTTCGCCCATGACCACCAGCGTGGGGGCCGAGACGTCGCTGAGCCGCTGTTCGGCCGGGGTGTGGTCGGTGCGCGTGGTCAGCGAGAACGCGGCGGCGTATCCGGGGCGACGCAGACTGGCCACGACCTGGTCGCGGTAGTCGGCGAAGTCTGAGGGGCGTCGGCCGGCGTAGAGCTTGGGGAGATACGCCTTCCAGGTCATCGCCGCCCACGGGCGGGCCATGGCCACCCGCATCAGCAGGCGCTGCGGCGCGCTCGTCTGTCCGTTGCGCACGAACGGGCCGACGAGCACCAGGCCGGCGACGAGCTCGGGCCGTTGGGCGGCCGCGATCACGGCGGCTGCGGCGGCCATCGAGTTGCCGATCACGACCGCCGGCCCACCGAGCTGCTCGATCAGCGCGATTGTGTCCCCCGCGGTCTCCTCATCGCCGTAGGCGGCGAAGGTGGTGTCGCTGTCACCATGGCCGCGCAGGTCGGTGCAGGCCACCCGATAGCCGGCGGCGCGCAGGGCGGGGGCGAGGAAACGGTAGCCGCCGCGCAAATCGCCCATGCCGGGCACGAGCACGACCAGCGGACCCGCGCCGGCGACGTCGTAGGCGACGCGCCCCTCAGGACGGGTGAGAAAGGCGGTCTCGGGAGCCTTCGGCAACGGGCTTGCGTTCATCGGGGTGTTCAGGTTCGGGTCGGCGGCGGTGGTCATGGGGGGTTCCTTCCGACGGTCTGGGCTAACGGTGTTAGCTAGTATGACTAACACCGTTAGCCTTGTCAAGGCGAGTTGCGCGCGAGGCGGCGGCGGGTCGTGCGCCCCAACCAACCCTCACCCACCCGGGCATACGTCAGAAGAGTCCCTGTAGCCGGCTCAACGGTCAGCCTGATACCTGTCCGACAGCCCGAAGGGGGCAAACATCTGGGGCTCGAGGAAGGCCGTGATCTCGGCGATCTGGGCGCCCCGGATCGTGAGCACGGTAACGCCGTGGGGAGCGAAGTGGCTCTTCCCCGGGTCCCAGAGGTAGTGACCGAAGGCCAGCTGTCCGTTGGCATGGGCCGGCACCAGACGCCAGCTTGGGCTGCCGGCGAGCACGCGGCGGGCGAGGAACCTGCCCACCGCATCGCGTCCGCGGTACCAGGTCGGCAGCGGTGGCATCGCGATCAGAGCGTCCTGGGCCAGCAGGGCGACCACCGTCTCGACATCTCCGCGCTCCCACGCATCGACGTAGGTGCCCACAAGTGCGGTCAGCCGCTCGTCTCCGAGCGAGCGCAGCGTGGCCTGTTGGCTTTGCTCCGGGAGGCGCTCATCGACTGAGCGGTGCGCGCGTTGCAGGGCGCTGTCCACCGACGCCGGCGTTGTCCGCAGCGTCTCGGCGACCTCGCGGGCGGAGAAGCCGAGCACGTCACGGAGGATCAGGACCGCTCGCTGCCGCGCCGGGAGATGTTGCAACGCGGCGACGAACGCCAACTCGATGCTCTCGCGCTGCTCGTAGCGGGCGTCGGGGGCGGCGCGCCCATCGTCGAGGCCAAGCTGCCCATCGGGATAGGGCTCCAGCCACACCGATTCGATCAACGGCTCGTCGAGCTGGCCGTGGGGGTCGGCGGGCGGCCCGTAGTCGATCGGCAGGATGCGCCGCGGCCGCCGCTCGATCGCGCGCAGGCACGCGTTCGTCGCGATTCGATACAGCCAGGAACGAAGCGAGCTGCGGCCCTCGAAGCGCGACAGCCCGCGCCACGCGCGCAGCAGCGCATCCTGGAGAGCGTCGTCGGCATCGTGGACCGAGCCCAGCATGCGATAGCAGTGGGCGTGGAGCTCGGCGCGATAGGGCGCGAGCAGGCGCTCGAAGGCGCTCTCGTTGCCGGCCTGGGCGGACTCGAGCAGGTCCAGCGCGTTCACGGCACCCACGCCTTGGCTTGCCAGAAGGCGATCTCCCCACCGGCGGGCACCGACAGCACCGCCCGCCAGCCGGCCGGACCCTCGCGAGGCGCGAGCAGGACCGTCGCGCCGACCTCGCGCGCCCGTGCGGTCGCGACGCCGATGTCGCTCACCTGCACGTAGGGCAGCCACATCGGGCGCGCCGTGCCGCACTCGACGATGCCCCCGCCGAATCGCTCGCCCAGCTCGAGTGTCAGGTAGGGGCCGCCGGCGGTCGCGACTGGGTTTGAGCGCCAGCCACACACCTGCGCGTACGCCGCGCAGGCGCCAGGTAGATCGCCGGTGTGGAGCTCCAAGTGCACGACGGGATGGGCGACGCAGCTCATGCGAAGAAGCGGAACGAGCCGACCTCGCGGAACCCGGTCGCGCTGGGTGCCTGCTCGCACCGAGCGCCGACCTCGCTCTGGAATTCGGCAAACGCCGTGATGTCACGCAGCGGGTTGTGGCCGTCATCGGTCGTGATCGACGCGATATGCACGAAGCTGACGCCGTCGTCGAGCACCACTGTCGCGTAGCGAAACCCGTCCGGCGCTGCGCGCGCCAACTCGTCGTAGACGGCGCGTACCAGCCGCTCGTTCTCCGCCGCCCGCTCGGGCTTGACCTGATAGCGAACCATGACGTTGCTCATTGTGTGGCCTCCTGGGTATGTAGTTGGTGTTCGGCAACGGTGCGGGCACGCCGGCGGGGCATCGCCAGAGCCGCCAGCGCACCGGCGAGTGCCAGTCCCGCCGAGACCCCGATCGCGGGCGCGAAGCCGTCCACGAACGCCTGGGCGGTGGCATAGCCCCCGGCGCCGGCGAACACGGCGACGGCCACCGCGATCCCGAACACTCCGCCCAGCTCGCGCATCATGCTGTTGACACCGGCTGCCTTGCCGATCGCCTCGCTGGCCACCGAGCCGACGACGGAGTTCTGGGCGGCGGGGATCGCCATCGACACGCCGACCCCGGCGATGATGAACGGCGCGAGCATCCGCGGGTAGGCCAGATTCGGCGTGATGATCAGCGCGAGCCACCCGATCCCTGCCGCCTGCAGGGTCAGGCCGCCGACCAGCAGCGGCCGCTCGCCGACACGGTCGGCCAGAGCCCCGGCGACCGGGGCCACGGACATGAACGTCGCCGTGTAGGGCAGCAGGCGCAGGCCGGCGCCCAGCGGCCCGTACCCAAGCGCGGTCTGGAGCATCTGGGCATAGAAGAACACTGTCCCGAACAGCGACGCGAAGGTGAAGAAGATCGCCGCGTTACCAGCCGAGAAGGCGCGCGAGCGGAAGAACCGCATTGGCAGCATCGGCTCGGGGGCACGCAGTTCCCAGGCCACGAAACCGACCAGCACCAGCACCCCGAGAACCAGCGACGCCAGCACCTCGGCGCTGCCCCAGCCCGCCTGGTTTCCGCGCACCAGCCCCCAGACGACGCCGAGCGCGCCGAGCGTGACCAGCGCGAGACCGCGGATGTCCAGGCCGGCCTGAGGCCCGTGACTCTCGCGCATGCGCGTCAGCACGAAGGGGATCGCCACCAGGCCGATCGGGACGTTGACCCAGAAGATCCACTCCCAGTCGAGCCCCTGGACGACGGCGCCCCCCACCAGCGGCCCGCTCGCCACAGCCAGGCCGGTGATCGCGCTGAAGATCCCGATCGCCGCCCCCCGCCGCTCGGCCGGGAACGCCTCGCTCAACAACGCCAGCCCGAGCGGCACGATCAGCGCGGCCCCGGCTCCCTGCACGGTGCGCGCCGCGATCAGCCAGCCGATGTCTGGGGCGAGCGCGCAGGCCGCCGAGGCGGCAGCGAACAGCCCAAGTCCGGTGGCGTAGAGGTTGCGACGCCCGAAGCGATCACCCAGCGCCGCCGCGGTGATCAGCAACACGGCAAAGCTGAGGTTGTACGCGTTGACCGTCCACTCCAATTGCTCGACGGACGCGTGCAGATGAAGCCGGATCGTGCTCAATGCCGTCGAGACCACGAGTGTGTCCAACGCGGCCATCAGCCCCCCGACCCCGGTAAGGGCCAGCACCCATCTGGTTCTCCTTGTCTCCATGTCAGCCTCACCAGTCCTTTTTCGCCTGTTTGGACTAGTGATCCGGACGGGGCTGCCAATCCATCGCTGATCGCTGCGGTAGTGGCCGTACGCTGAAACATCTGTCTCACCGGTGATACAGTGCGGTGGATGGCCGACGTCAGCATCCGCGATCTGCGTAACCACGGCGGCGACGTCGTCGATCGCGCAGCGCGTGGAGAGCGGATCACGATCACGCGTGCGGGCACGCGTGTCGCCGAGCTGCGGCCGCTCCCACGGCCCGGCCTGGCTGCGGACACGCTGTTGATGCGCTGGCGTCACCTCCCGCCCGTCGACCCCGCCGGGTTGCGGCAAGACATCGATGAACTCCTTGACGCGCGGCTGTGAGCGCCCCTGACCGTCCAACCCGCGGCGTGCTCGACACCTCAACGGTCATCCTGCTGTCGCGCATCGAGGACGCGTCCTCGCTCCCGGGCGAGCCGCTCATCACGGCCGTGACCTTGGCAGAGCTCTCGGTCGGCCCGTTGCTCGCGGTCGCTGAGCCGGAGCGCGCCGCCCGCCAGGCGCGCCTCCAGCAGGCCGAGGCCGATTTCGACCCGCTGCCCTTTGACCCGGCCGCGGCACGCGCGTTTGGACGGGTGGCGGCTTCGCTGCGCCGCGCGGGGCGCAAGACCACGGCACGTGCCTACGACGCGATGATCGCCGCGACCGCGATCGCCAACGACCTCCCCGTCTACACGTGCAATCCATCGGACTTCGCTGGCATCGATGATCTCAGGGTCCACCCGGTGCCGGTCCCGCCACTCAGCTGAGTCACCGCGTCCCGCTGGCCGCGCTCAGCCGGCGCGCGGTCCGCTATGGCCAGGACGCCGCTTCATCGGCTGACGACACCCAGTGACGCAGTGGAGTGTCGTACTGCCATGGCGCGTGCGTGCATGGGCCGGTAGGCTTCAGGGTGCTGAGAGGAGGGTGGCGTTGAGGGCGCCGCCCGTGGATGCGAGGAGAGTGAGTGCTGATGCGGGAGGTCAATCGGCGTAGGTTCCTCCAACTCGCGGGTGGGAGCCTCGCGACGACGATGCTGTCTGACAGCATCGCTCGCGCGCTGGCCATCCCGGCGAACCGGACGACTCGCACACTGAAGGATGTCGAGCACATCGTGGTGCTGATGCAGGAGAACCGGTCCTTCGATCACTACTACGGCGTGCTGCGCGGAGTGCGTGGGTTCGGCGATCCGCATCCGGTCACGCTGCCCAGCGGTAAGCCGGTCTGGTACCAGGCCGAGGGAGCAACCATCGTGCCACCGTTCCGGCCCGATGTCGGCAACCTGGCCCTCACCTTCATCGAGGACCTCGATCACAGCTGGGACGGGACGCACGAGATGTTCAACGGCGGCAACTGGGATCAGTGGCTACCGGCCAAGACCACGACCTGTATGGCGCACATGGAGCGCTCGGACCTTCCGTTTCACTACGCGCTGGCCGATGCCTTCACGGTGTGCGATGGCTATCACTGCTCGATGCTCGGTCCGACCGACACCAACCGCTATTACATGTGGACCGGCTGGGATGGCAACGACGGTCAGAACGGCGGGCCAGTGATCGCCAACGACGAGCTCGGGTACGGCTGGCAGACCTACCCGGAGCGGCTCCAGGCGGCCGGGATCAGCTGGAAGATCTATCAGGACATCGGTGACGGGCTCGACAAGGCCGGCGTCTGGGGCTTTACCGCGGATCCGTACATCGGCAACTACGGTGACACCTCGCTGCTGTACTTCTTCAACTACCAGAACGCTGCGCCGGGCAGCCCGCTCTACCAGCGGGCTCGCACCGGCACCGACGTCAACCAGAGCGGCGGCTTCTTCGACATCCTCGCCGCCGACGTGAAGGGCGGCCGGTTGCCGAGCCTGTCCTGGATCGTCGCGCCGGAGGCCTACACCGAGCATCCGGCGTGGCCCGCGGGCTACGGCGCCTGGTACACGGCCGGGGTGCTCAACGCGTTGACCAGCGACCCTGAAGTGTGGTCCAAGACGGTCTTGCTGATCACGTTTGACGAGAACGACGGCTTCTTCGATCACGTTCTCGGGCCCTACCCCAACGTGGGCGGGCTGGCCGGGCACTCGACCGTGCCGCTGGACCACGAGCTGTTCAACGGCAAAGCCGGGACACCGGGCGGCACGAACGGCGTCGTCGGACCGTACGGTCTCGGCGTCCGTGTGCCGCTACTCGTCGTCTCGCCGTGGAGCCGGGGTGGCTGGGTCTGCTCGGAGACGTTCGACCACACGTCGCTGATCCGCTTCATCGAGGCGCGGTTCGGCGTGGGGGAGCCCCACATCACCCCGTGGCGGCGGGCCGTCTGCGGCGACCTGACCTCCGCGTTCGATTTCGAGAGCGCGTCCGATCACGTCCCCGCGCTGCCCAGCGTCGCCGCCTACAAGCCGAACCAGAGCACGACGCCGCCGAGCTATCACCCGGTGCCGCCGACGGTCGGAAAGGTCCCCGTCCAAGAGCCGGGAGTGCGGCCATCGCGCCGGCTCGGCTACCGCCTCGGGGTGGCGTTCAACGCCGATCACCGCACGCTCCACCTCACGATCGCGAACCAAGGCCGGCTCGGCGTCGGCCTCCAGGCCCGATCGCTGACGGTCGCCGGCGCCCCCTACAGCTATACGATCGGCGCGGGCCAGCGGATCGCGGTCGCGCTGGCCCACCCGGGCACCTACGACCTCAGCCTCCACGGACCCAACGGCTTTTTCCGCCACTTCGCCGGCTCTCCCGCGACGACGCTGCGGGTCGAGGAGCGAGGCGACCACGACCTCGGCGAGCTCACGCTCCGGATCACCCACGGTAACCGTCGGCGCCCAGTCGTCGTCGAGGTCGCCGACGCCTACGGCGCCAAACGGCACCTCAAGATTGAGGGCCCGAGCGAGATCACGATCGACACCCGCCACTCCGGCGGCTGGTACGACATCGCGTTGACGACAGGCAGCGACGCCCGCTTCCGATACCAGCTCGCCGGTCGCCTGGAGTCGAGCGCCCGCTTGACCAGCGACCCGCAACTCGGCCGCTAAGTAAGCGCACGAGATACGAGCCATCGTCGAAGTTCGCGTTGGTCACCGGCGCGTGAGCTGACGCCCAGCTTCGGGAGGACCTGGATGACCAGCAGCGACGCGGGTTCTCGGAGCGATCTCAACTTGGATGGTTAGGATTGGAATTGTGGTGGTCGCCGACGAGCTGACTGGAATCGACGGACGCCGGATCGATCCCGCGGTTCTGGATGGCAATGCGGTGTTGGTCGTCAATGTCGCGTCGCAGTGCGGGCTGACGCCCCAGTACGAGGGCCTCGAGCGGTTGCAGGAGCGTTACGGCGCCGCGGGATTCACCGTGCTCGGGGTTCCGTGCAACCAGTTCGCGGGCCAGGAGCCCGGCACGCCGGAAGAGATCCAGCAGTTCTGCTCGACGACATACGGAGCGAGCTTCCCGTTGACCGAGAAGCTCGATGTGAACGGCCGCCACCGCCACCGGCTGTATGAGCGGCTGACGGCCGTGCCGGATGCTGAGGGCCGGGCGGGTGAGGTCGAGTGGAACTTTGAGAAGTTTCTCATCTCGCCGGCGGGCGAGGTCGTCGCGCGGTTCCGTCCTGGGGTCGAGCCCGAGGACGATCAGGTCATCCGCGCGATCGAGCGTGTGCTTCCGTGACCCTGGGGCCGGCGACCGTCCGGGCGACCGAGGTCCAGCTGGGCGACCGTCTGCGCGCGCGGTCCGGCGCCGAGCTGACCGTGACCCGGATCGACGAGGCGTTCATGGGGCGGGCGAACATGCTCGCGTTCGTGGAGGACTCCGAGGAGCAGTGGTTCAAGATGCCCGCTCTGCGGGACGGCGACGTCGAGCTCGTCCGTCGCGGTGACGCGGTCCCCAGGCGCTCGTCCGCGAGCGCTCAGTGAGTGGCTGACCGCGGCCGGAGACGTTCGGTGCTCATCAGCGCGTCTGACGCTAGGGCCGCCCAACCCTGAGGGGTCGCGCCTCTCGCTTTGCCGGTGTCGGGATGCCAGTATTCGGAGAAGCCTGAGGTCACCGCACCGCGAATGAGCGAATCCGCAGCCAGCCGCGCGTCGTGCGACCGTCCGTTTCGGTCTGCGGCAACCATGATCAAATAGGTAAGTTGCGGCCACACAGGCCCCCGCCAGTACCGGTTCGGGTTGTAACTGGGCTCATTGACCGCTGTGCCTGTTGGGCCGAACGGCCGCCAGAACCCGGTATCACTAAAGATTTCTCCAAATGCGGCGGCTATGCAGCTCTCGCGCCGGCTCACCAAGACCGGCAGCAGCGAGTCCAATGTGCGGATGGCGCCGCTGTCACGTGGCCCCGCGAGACAGACGTCCGCCCACGTCGTGCTTTCCCGGTGCCACCGTCGGTCGATCGCGGCAGCCAGCCGGTTGGCCTGTTCGAGCAGGGGCTTACTGTTTGTCAGGAATGCGAGTTCATGTGCATTGAACGCCGCCAGGGCGTTGAAGCCAATGGAACACACATCGAAGTCAGAGTTAGCGACGGCGGCGCCGTCGCGTCGCCGCAGCGACCTCACCAGGGCCCGCTTGGTCGCATACCACTTTCGCCGCTCGTAGAAGTGAGGAAGTTTTCCCTGGAAAGGGCGCAGGCCATCCCACCGCGGGCTGTCGTCGCATCCGGTTTCCCACGGATGGACGACGCGAAGCAATCCCGTATCGCTATCAAGCCGACTCTCAAACAGGTAGTTCAGCGCCAGGTCGGCTTGGTCGTAGAGATGGGCGACGTGGAAGCCACGCTCCGCAAGTACCCGCAACGCGTGCCCGTACATCGGCGGCTGCGTGATATCGGACCGACCTGCAGTGTGCCAATAGTGCAGCGACGCCTGCGGATTCGTCTGATACCCCATATGGGGCAGGAACCCATTCGCGAGTTGAAGCGCAAACAGACTCTCTAACTCGATGACCGCGCGCCTATCGCTCAGCCCGGCCCAGGCGATGGCATGAAAACACGAGTCCCACAGCCACTGCCAAGGATAGGACTTCGCGTTCGGCATCGTGAAGCCGGGCGTTGGCACCCAGCTAGAGTCCAAAACACGCTGACACTCCTGTCGGATCGCCGTTCTGTCAAACGCGGCGGGCCGCACCCGTCTGCTTATCCGGCCGTCGCGGACGCCCGGCTGCGGTCAGGTGGTGCGAGCGCACACCGAGCAGCCTCCGCGAGGGCGTTGATCGCCGGGCCTGATACGTAGCCCAGCTCAGCACGCGCCTTGCGGTCGTCGAACAGGTGGGGCAGGCGCCCGGCGCGCACCTCGTCGAGGACCAGCAGCTCCTGCTCGCGTCCGGCCGGACGGAGCGCGGCGTTGGCGAGGCGGGCACCGGCGTAGGCGGCGGTCCACGGCACGGGTAGTCGGGGTGGCGAGAGTCCAGCCGTCCGGGCGATGACGTCAAACACCTCGCGCATGGTCATGTTCTCCCCGCCCAGGAGATACCGCTCACCCGAACGACCGCGCTCGAACGCAAGCACGTGTCCGAGCGCGACATCCTGCACGGCGACGACGTTGAGGGCGCTGCGGGCCAGGTACGCGCGGGCGCGCCCGCGGGCGACGTCAGCCACCATCTTCCCAGTCGGAGTGGGACGAAGATCGCCGGGACCCACGGGCACCGTGGGGTTGACGACGATCACCTCGGCACCGTCGCGCGCTGCCTTGATCGCGAGGCGCTCGGCGTCGAGCTTGGTCCGTTTGTAGGGCACGTCGAGCTCGCGCGGCGGCGGCAGGTCACGCTCGGTGGCCGGTCGGCCGGGAACGGGACCGCAGGTTGCGCACGAACTGGTGTGCACGATACGTCGAAGCTTCCCGCGCGATGCCGCCTCGAGCACCGTGCGTGTCCCGCGGACGTTGACCGCCCTCATCAGCGCCGCATCGCGACGCGAGTAGCTGTACACCGCGGCGAGGTGAAAGACCGCGTCGCATCCCTCGACGGCACGGCGCATCGCGTCTGGGTCGAGAACGTCTCCGGAGATGAACTCCACGTCGCCGGGGAACATCCCGGCGATCGGTGAGCCGCGATCGAAGGCCCTCACCTGCGTGCCGCGCGTGGCCAGTGCGGTGACGACGTGGCCGCCGATGAAGCCGGCCGCACCGGTGACGAGCGCTCTCATCGGGTGGGTTCCCGTCGCCGAGAGCGACGAGAGCGTGCCGTGCCGCGCGCCATCCGCACGCCAAAGCGAGCCATCGCCCGCGGGACGCGCTCGGCGTCAGCCACGACTTCCGCCAGGGCATCAGCGAAGCGCCGCACCTCGGCTTCTTCGATCAGCAGCGACGGCAGCGCCTTGATGACGTTCATTCGGTGCCCGGCCACCTGACACAGAATGCGATGCTCGTGAAACAGCGGAACTGTGATGAGCTGCGCGAACAGGCCGGGTTGGGCGCGTTCCACCGCGTTGAACAGCGGGCGACGGGTGGCTCCGGTCGGCGGCCCGAGCTCGATCGCCCACATGAGGCCGAGGCCACGCACGTCGCGTACCACCTCGTGGCGCTCGATCAGTGGTCGCGTCAGCTCGAGCAGCAGTGCTCCCATGCGCTCGACGTGGGCCACGACACCGTCACGCTCGAGCACCCGCAGCGTGGCCAAGGCCGCCGCGGCCGCGAGATCGTTGCCGCCGAAGGTCGATCCGTGGCGCACCGCGCGCTCCATGCCGTCAAACACCCGGTCAAACGCGTCCCGGGAGACGAGCAGCGCCCCAACCGGAACCAACCCTCCGGACAGCGCCTTGGCCAGGCAGATCATGTCCGGAGCGAGATCCCAATGCTCGAGCGCCAAGAACCGTCCGGTGCGTCCCACACCGGTCTGCACCTCGTCACAGATGAACAGCGCGCCGGCCTGGCGACACAGCCGCTGCGCCGCGGTCAGGTAGCCATCTGGTGGCAGGTTCACGCCCTTGCCCTGGATCGGCTCGACGATCAGCGCTGCCACGTCACCGCCGTCCAGCTCGCGCTCGAGCGCGACGGCATCACCGAACGCGACGCGATCGCACCCAGGCACCAGCGGACCGAAACCCGACCGGAACTCCTCGTTGCCGTTGAGCGACAGGGCTCCCAGCGTCAACCCATGGAAGGCATGGTCGGCGTACAACAAACGCGGCCGGCCGGTCGCCGCACGAGCGATCTTCGCGGCTGCCTCCACCGCCTCCGTGCCCGTGTTCGCCGGCACCATCGCCGCGACGCTGTCCGGAGCACGCGCGAGCAGCTGCTCCGCCAGGACCCCGCTCAACAACGTCACCCCCAGCTGGGGCAAGTTACCCGTGCCGGCGCTCAGCACGTCGCGCACGGCCGAGACCACGTCAGGGTGGTTGCGGCCCAGCGCGAACACCCCATAGCCGGAGATCAGATCGAGATAGCGCTCACCCTCAGAGTCGATCAGATACGCACGATCACCCGCCACCCAGGACTTATCGAAACCGAGCGTGCGCAGGATGCGACCCATCTGCGGGTTCAGATACCGATCGTTCAGCGCAAGCTCCTCACCCACGCGACCCGCTAATAGCTCACCAATCTCTGGGATAGCGTCCACCGTGCCCAAGCCTAACCGCCATTATGAGACGGAGCGCGTCCTGCGCAATGGCTCGTCCGGAATGTGCTATGCATTCGGTGTGCCGAGGATCGTGGGGGTGCATGGCATCGCGCAGCAGTTCAAGGGCGGCTATGAGCTGGGTTCGGTCTGGTATGACGGTATCCGGGACGGGCTGCGAGCAGCCGGTCACGAGGAATTGGCGCAGGGCTTGGCGGCCGAGGATGTGCGCGTGTCGTTCTTCGGGAACCTGTTTCGGCCCGGGGGGGCAATGGCCGCGAGCGATCCGCCCTACACGGCCGCCGACCTGACACCGGGGGAGGAGCGGGATCTGCTGCGCGTGTTGTATGAAGCGGCCGTCAAGCAGGACCCGTCGCTCGCGGCGCCGGCTGGAGCGATGGCGCCGGGGCGTGAGGCCGTGCAGTTCATGCTGGCTCGCCTCCTGCGCTCGCGGTCGTTTGCCGGAATCGCCGAGCGTGCGATGGTCGGCAATCTCAAGCAGGTCACGGCCTTCCTGTCCGATCGCCCGGTGAAGGACAAGGTCATGGGCCGTGTCCACGACGCCATTGACGCTTCGACGTGCGTCCTTGTCGGCCATTCGCTCGGCTCGGTCGTCGCCTACGAGTACCTGTGCCGGTACTCGCCGCCGTCGGTGCGGCTGCTGGTCACGCTGGGCTCCCCGCTGGGGATCCCGAATCTCGTGTTCGAGCGGCTTACGCCAGCGCCGATACACGGAAAGGGGGCGTGGCCGGGCACCGCCGCACACTGGGTCAACGTTGCGGACGCGAACGACATCGTGGCCATGCGCAAGCGGCTCGCCGACTTGTTCGGCGTGTCTAGCGCCGGCGAGGCCGTCGCCGATCGGTCCGTCGAGAACGGTGGCGAGCCGCATTCGATCGCGCGATACCTGAACACGGATGCGACCGGGAGTGCCCTCGCCTCCATCCTCACCTGAGCCCAGCGGGATCGCACGCGCGCTGCTTGCGGCCGGGACCGCGGATTACGACGCGCCGGCATTCGAATCGCTGACGGACGTGCCGACCTCGCTCGAGTCGGTCGTGAACGCACTCAGCGAGCTCGGCTATGCGGCCAGGTCAGCCGCCCCCGGGTACGCGCTCGATCCGACGCACGATGCGCTCGAGCAGGCAGTGGCGGATACCGCTCGCGCTGCTCCGGTCGTGATCGTCTACTACACGGGGCACGGCGCTCACCCGGAGGGCGATACGTACTATCTCGTGACGCGCGATTCGGCGCCCGCGAGCATGCAGCGCTCTGCGCTGCGCGCAAGCGATCTTCCCGGACTGCTGACCCGTCGCAGCGCCGATGGCGAGGTTGAATCCGAGCAGCCCACGGCGCTGATCATCCTCGATTGCTGCTTCTCGGGCAGCGGGGGGAGAGCGACGCTCCTTGGCCTGCTGCAGGGAATCGGCAACAGCCAGACCTGGGTGATCGCCAGCGCCACGGATCTCCAGTACGCCCAGCAAGGCGTGTTCGCCACGGCATTCGCAAACGTCGTGAGGCGTCCGCGTACTGGCAGCGGGCAACGCTACCTCAGCCTCGAGGACATCGTGCAGGCGATCAACGACGCTCGGCCGCCGGGCGCTGAGCAGGAGGCCCGGTTCTTCTCGCCCGCAGGCGGTGCCTCCGGCATACCACCCTTCCTCCCCAATCCGCTGTATGAACCCTCGGGTAGCCTCAGCCATTGGCTGTCCCGGTTGCGCGCCGCGCCCGAGGAATCGACGACGGGCTTCTACGTGACCGGGCAGACCGGGCGTGTGCGAGCAGGCGAGGACCTGGCGCGATGGCTGACTGATCCGCACGGTTCGGGCCTGTGCATTGTCACCGGCAGCCCCGGCTGCGGCAAGTCCGCTCTGCTCGCGCTTCCCGTCCTGTTTAGCCAATCGGCCGAGCGCAGTCGGCTGCTCGACGGCGCCGATGCCGGCGGTGTGCTCGCGCACTTCGGCGAACTGGTGCCGACCGGAACCGTGAGCGTGTCCGTTCACGCTCGCGGACTCAGCACCGATCAGGTCGCGTCGATTATCGCCGAGGGCTTCGAGATCAATGTGGGCAGCGCCTCGAGCCTGCTCGAGCAACTGGAGACGACCTCTGTACCGAGCAAGCTCGTGATCGTGGTCGACGCCGTCGACGAAGCCACCGCGCCGGGAACGTTGCTGCGCAGCCTGCTCGCGCCGCTCGCCGCCCAGCCGGGCATCAAGGTCGCGATCGGGGCGCGGCGCCACGTGCTCGCCTCAGCCGGCCAGCCTGCGCTCACGATCGACCTCGACACTGATCGATACCAGGATCCGCTGGCGCTGACCGATTACGCGCGTCAGCTGCTGCTGGCCTTGCACGAGCCGGGTGTCCGTACTCCCTATCAAGCCACGGCCGAGTCAGGCGGGGAGGCCGACTCCCGGACCGCCGGGGTAGCTGCGGCGATCGCGCGCCGGGCGACGGCGGCTGGGGGAGCCGAGTCCTTTCTGATCTGCCGGCTGCTCGCGGTCGCAATGCGCGCGCGCCCGGAGGTTCTCGACATATCGGGCGATGACTGGCAGGACGAGCTCCCCGCCAGCATCGGAGCCGCGTTCGACGAGGATCTCGCGCGGCTGGGCGACAGGGCGCCGGTCGCTCGTCTCCTGCTCACAGCGCTGGCATGGGCCCGTGGACCAGGTCTGCCCTGGGAGAACATCTGGGTGCCGGTGGCCCAGGCGCTGGCGCGCGCGAGCGAAGGATGCGGGACGCCACGAACCGTGAGCGACGAGGACGTGCGCTGGCTGCTCGGTCGGGCCGGGGCGTTTATCGTCGAGGGCGTCGGGCCGGGTGGCCGGTCGGCGTTCCGGCCGTTTCACGACCTGCTTGGCGCCTACCTCCGCGGTCAGCCCCCAGCCGATGCGCAAGAGTTCGACACCGGTCTGGCGAAGGCCTGGCGCGAGCGCAGTGCGTCCACCCAGCGCGCGCTGTGCCGCGCTCTGCTCGACACCGTGCCGGCCTGGGGCGCCGCCGGGCGCGACTGGACCTCGGCCCATCCGTACCTGACCACGTACCTCGCCGAACACGCTCGGGCCGCCGGCGCCGAGGTGTTCGCTGCGCTCGTGCACGATCACGACTTCCTCGCCGTCGCCGATCCGGCCACCCTCGTCGCCCTGCTTCCCCCGGCCGACCCGGCTCTGCGTGACGTGGCACGCGCCTACCGCCGCGTGCGCGAGCAGCTCGGTGCCGACCACCGCGCCAACGCCGCCTATCTGGAGGAGGCGTCGGTCGCCCTGGCCGGCGGCTCCACGAATCCTGGGCCGACCGTCGTGGCGCCTCTGTACCGCACACTGCTGGCGGCCGTCCGGCGCGACGACAGCTACCTGCGACTGGGCATGACGCAGGCGACCCATGGCGGCAGCATCTCCTCGATCGCAGTCGGCCGGGGGCCGGGTGGGCGGACTGTCCTGGCCTGCGGCTGTGAGGACGGGACCGTGCGGCTGTGGGACCCGGCGACGGGCGACCCGATCGGGCAACCACTGACAGGCCACGACGGTCCCGTCCTCGACGTCGCCTTCGCCCAGTCGGGCGACCGAGCTCGTCTGGTCTCGGGAGGCAGCGACGGGACCGTGCGCCTGTGGGATGCCGTGACCGGGGAGGCAATCGGCGCCCCGCTGCAGAATCGGATGGATGACGTGCCGACACAGACAGACGTCCAGCCACGCGCCTTCGCGGACCCTTTCGCCCCCCCGGGCACAGAGTCCGGCCCGAAAGGTGCAGTGACATGCGTCGCGTTCAGCCCGATCGAGGCCCCGGCGCTGATCGCGTTCGGCACTGACGCCGGCGTCGTCAGGCTGTGGTTCCCCGACGTCAGCCACAAGCTCGGTCCGCCGCTCGTCGGCCACACCGGCAGCCTGGGCTCGAGCTGGTACGTCCAGGATGCCGACGGGAAGCCCGTCGGTCCAGTGTGGCACCCGCCCGGTGCGGTCACCTCAGTCGCGTTCCGCAGCGACGGCAAGCTGCTCGCGTCCGCCGGAGCGGACGGCACCGTGCGGTTCTGGGAGCCCGCCACCGGGCAGTCAGCTGGGCCGCCGCTGTACACGGCCACCCTATCGATGCAGGCAGTCGCGTTCGGCGCGGGACCCGACGGACGCGAGCTGCTCGCCGCCGGCGGGTTCGATTGCACCGTCCGTTTGTGGGACGCGCAGAACCGCGCCCCGATCGCCGCGATGACCGAGGCGGGCACCATGTTCGGAGTGTGTACGGTGGCGTTCGGCACAGGTCTGGACAGGCGGCCGCTGCTCGCGTCGGCGGGTAACGATGCCGGCGTCTGGATCTGGGATGCCGCCACGGCCAAGCGGGTCGGCCAACCGCTCGTCGGCCACGGAGGGGTGGTGAATTGCCTGGCGTTCGGTGCCGATACGGGTGGGCACGCGTTGATCGCGTCAGGCGGTGAGGACGGCACCGTGCGGCTCTGGGACCCGGCGATGGCGACCGAGGACGAGCCGCCGCTCCAGCGTGACACCGGCTGGATCTCTCGCGTGGCGTTCGCCCCGCGAGCCGATGGACGTCTGCTGCTGGCCTCCGCGCGGATCAGCGGGGACGTCCAGCTGTGGGACGCGATCGCCGGCACGCCCGTCGGCGAGCCGCTGCCGAGCTTCAACTCGTCGGTCTACGGGACCAACGCGCTGGCTGCCGCCACGTGCTCGGACGGCCGGCTCCTGCTCGCGTTTTCGCTCGACGGGCTGCACGTGTGGGACGGGACGACGGGCGAGGCCGTCACGCCACCACTGAAGGGTCACCGCGGATTCGTGTACGCAGTGGCGTTCGACGCCGCCACGCGACCAAGCCTGCTGGCCTCTGCGGGCGAGGACGCGACCGTGCGGCTGTGGAATCCACGCAGCGGCGATCCGGTGCGAGACCCGCTCACCGGCCACGACGGGAGAGTATTCGCGGTGGCATGGAACACGGGTCCCGGCCCCACGCTGCTTGCCTCAGGCGGAGCGGACGGCACCATACGGCTGTGGGACCCGGCAGAAGACAAGCCGCTCCGAGCCACGCTGGCTGCCCAACAAGGGGCGATCACGTCTCTCGCGTTTGGGACAGGTCCCGGTGGCCACACGGTGCTCGCGTCGGCCGGGTCCGATGCCACCATTCGCCTCTGGGACCCATCCACCGCGGCGTCCGTCCTCTCGCCGCTTGAAGGACACGACGCCGACGTCACTTCGGTGGCGTTCCTGACCGACGTGGCCGGCCGCGTCTTGCTCGTCTCCTCCGGTGAAATCACGGTCCGGCTGTGGGATCCGAGCGACGGCTCCTGCCTGGCCGCGCTGCGCCGGAGATCGCTCGTAAATGCGGTCGCCGGCACTGCCGGCCGCCTGGCGATCGGCGACGAGGAGGGTGTCTCGGTCATCGAGCCGGCGCTGTAAGCCGGCAACGCGCACGGAAGATCTGCGGTCTGGCGCTTCGGGTGGGGAAGGTGGGCGGCCGGCGTCGTTTGGGACGCCGACCGCCCGATCGGTCCTTTAGAGCGTGAACTTCTCCAGGTAGGAGTCGCCCCAGTACCAGCCGGCGGCGTCACCCTGGACGTCCACCGGAGGACCGGACGTGGGCACGGACACGAGGTTGCCGTTGTCGTATCCATCGACCTTGCAGCCTGCGGCGAGGCAGTCGCCCCAGAGGATGTAGTTGTCTGCGACCGACACGCTGGTGACGCTGACACCGGCGCCCGGAGCTTGCAGCTGGTCCACCGCGTCGCGCGGGCCGGGGAAGAGTGAGACCGAGCCATTGGCCTCGCCCCAGTAGACGTTACCGTTGGTCGCCGAGGGCGGGTACAGCGCCGTGATCGCGCTCGCAGCCGACACGACCGTAGTGGACGCGCCGCCGCTGGTCGGGACGTGCAGGATGCTGTTTGCGGACGAGTAGTAGAGCACCGGTCCGTCGAGTCCGAGGTGCGCGAACGTCGTACCGGAGACGAGCGTCTGGACCGTGCCGCCGGCGATCGGCATTCTGCGGATTCCGTCCGCGTCGGCCCAGTAGAGGAACGACCCGTCGGTCACGAGATCGCGATTGCCAATGACCGCCGGGGAGGTGGCGAGCACGACGGCGGCACCACCAGTGAGCGGCACTCGCTTGATCTGGGACTCGTTCTGCCCCGGATAGTTGGCCACGAAGTAGCCGTACCAGGTGCCCGCTACGTTGGCGTAGGTGATCGCTTCGAAGTCGACTGGCGTCGAAGTCGACTCCTGATACAGGATTTGCTCCTGGCCGGGCTGATTGTCCTTCGAGGCGCGGAAGACGTCGGCTTGCGAAATGCCGTCCAGGGTTTTGTTTGCTGTCCAGTAGAGGTTGCCGGTGGACTGGATCAGACGGTTGGGCTGTGTGTAGGAGAGCGTGGTCGTTTGGAAGTGGATGAAGTTATTCGGCCAGGGCTCCCCCTGGTTGGGTGTGTTATTCAAGATCAACGCCCAGCCGTATCCCTGCTTGTCGCTGGACCAGTTATCTTGGGATACGACGATGTAGCTGTCGTTCGGTCCGACCTGCTCGACGATGGCGACGTGTCCGTCGGACCCGATCGAAGGGGGGTTTGCGTACCACTGCGCTACCGATCCCACGGTCGGGGTTTGGTTGACTGTGACCCTGTGGCTTTCAGCGACACTCGCCCAGTTCGTTGCGTTACCCAGAGCGTAGTTCGGGGTGGGGACGCCGTAGACCAAAGATTCGACGAAGGCCACGTAGTTGGTGCACTCGACGCCGATGTTCGAGCCCCAATACGAGTGAGACGATTCATTCTGGTAGTTGTGGGTTGTATACGGGGCGGCGGTGCAGAGCGGATAGCCGCTGGGGTTCCCCTGAGCGAGGTAGCCTTCACACAGCGGGCCCGCGTTAACAGCAGATGCCGTGGCCAGAGGCGTGTCGATGGCCATCGCGCCGCCGCACAGTCCGGCCACGAGCGCGACCGCCGTCAACATCCGTCGAGCACGACCGCCCGCCAGCCCTCGCGTCGGCACCGCAGCAGCGACGCTGGCCGTGTCTCGCCTGATGGACCTCATGGCTGCTCCCCTTCTCTTGGGTGAGTGGTTGGTGAGTGCATCATCAGGCCGAGGTGATGTGTCGGCCAGACACCCTAGGGTTGGTTTGCACCAACCCCTCGACGGCCGCCGCGCACCCTGATCGCGTCGCCGCGCTCGGCGGGTTTCACACCGGTCGGATGGCGCCGACAACGAAGCGGCCGCCGAGCGGCACTTCTCGGCGCTGTTCGCGCTCCTGCAACGAGCGATCCCGCGGGATGGGCCCCACGCCCGGACGCAATGTGTCGGTCAGCGGTAGGTGACGAGGTGGTCTGGCTCGAGATGTCCGTGCTCATTGAACGAAACGAGGCTCAGGCCACGGCGGCCACTGACCAGCTTGGTGATCGCGGCGTTGACCACAACGTGATTGAACGCAACCATCGCGCTGTCAGGCAGACCAAGCAGCCGGGCGGCGAGCGCCGAAATCACCCCACCGGAGGTGAACACGATCGCCGTCTCCCCGGCGCCGAGTCCAGCGACGAGCGTGGTGAGCGCGGCGCGGCATCGACCCTGGAACGCGGGCCACGGCTCGCGCGCGATGCTGTCAGCCCCCGCATCGATCCAGGCCAGCAGGGCATGATCGAGCAGGCTCTGGAACTCCCGCGTGCCGAGTACCTCCGCGCCAGCGCCGACGGGTCGCTCAAGCGACGCATCGGCCGGCGAATGGGCGGCCAGCACATCAGCTGAGTCATACTCGTTCCAGCGCGCATCGATCTCGAGCTCTCCTTCACGCTCGATAAACGGGAGCGCCGTGTCCAGTTGCCGGTGCAGATCACCGGCCACCAGCCGACGACCGACCACGCCGCGGCGAACGATCTCGGCATGCACCGCGGCGGCCTGACGCTCACCCAGATCCGACAAGACGTCGTAGTCCGTGGCGCCGAACGACGCCTGGCCGTGACGGATGAGCAGCACCGAGGGCATCAGCGCGAGCCTACCCGCGCTCGAGCAACCCCCGACCGATCGTGCTCGCCCTAGGCGACTGGGGTACCCGCGTGCCGCTCCCCGCCACGAGCGCTACGGCTCGAGGCTGGCGAGGTCCGGCCAGTCGCTCAGAACGACTCGTAGCTCCCGTTGCCGATCACGAACCCATGGTTGTCGCCGTTGAAGCACAGCACCGTGGTCAGCGCTATATGGCAGGTCACGCCGAGCTGGTTCCAGAGACGGCCTCGACCCAGCTTGACCGTCGGGCCGGCGACGAATGAGTCCTGGCTGAGCCTCAGCACCTGCGGCTGGCCGAGCACGCTGAGCTCGACGAACCCCGGGTCGCCGACGCCTTTCTGCTTGGGGGCAGGGATGCCACCGGCCGCGCACAGAATCTCGGTGGCGGGCTTGTTGAGCGCGTGGATCTCAATCCCGCAGGTGACCTTGGCGCTGCTGTTCTGAAACTGGATCGACTTGGAGATCGGTGCGGCGCTCGCCGCGGGGGCGACGGCGGCCACCCCCACGGCCACAGTCGAAACGGCGAGGGCTGCGAATCGCTTCATGGTGTCTCCTCGGGCTCGATTACCGCGGCTCGTGCAGGCCGGATAGCTAAACAGTACGGCTATCCGGAATCGATCAATCCGTCGGGGCGCCGCGAATGCGATCAAGCAAGTGGTGGGGATCCCAAACGCCCGGGTTCTCCCGGTCAGCCAGTGGGGGAAGGTCCACCTACCAGAGTGCCGAAATGCCCTGTTCTCGGTCGCCGCTAGCAGGACTCGGCGGTTCGCTGGCGAAGGCAGGCCGTCTATGGCCGTAAGCGGTGAGGGTGAGACACGCTCGGTCTACGTCGTGCAGCGCCACTTTCGCCTGGTGCGCCGTGGTTATGACCCGGTCGAGGTCGACCGCCACCTGCAGGTGGTGAGTGAGTGGTTTCGGCAGAGTCGCGCGGGCCAGACCGCGCGCGAGCGCGAGAAGCAGTTGCAGACCCGCGAGCGTGCAGTGGCGGGGAGCGAGGAGCGAGCCCACGGGCTGTTGGAGAGTAAGCGCCGCGAGGCGGAGGCGACCCTCGAGGGGGCTCGTCTGCGAGCCAAGGCCGACATCGAGGCGGCCACGCGGACGCGTGAGAGCGCCGAGGCGGCCTCCGAGCAGAGTCGACAGGCAGCCAAGGTAATGCTTGAGCAGGCGGGCGAAGAGGCCGAGCGGCTCCGTGCCGCCGGGTTCGCAGAGCGCGGTGCGATTCTTGACCAGGCGCGGCTCGATGCCGCAGCCGCGAGCGTCGTGCGCGAGGCAGAGGAGAGGGCGCGGCGGATCGTCGCCGATGCCGAGGCTCAGGCCGCGCGCGTCATGGCCGAGATCGAGCAGCGGTGCGAGCAGGAGCTGGCCACTGCGCGGAGCGCCGCTCAGCAGCTTCTGGCCGCGATGCGAGCACAGGCAACGGAAGATGTCCGTGCTCTCCGCGCCTCAGGCGAGCAGGAGGTGAGGGCCTACGCTGAGCGCCGCCACCGCGAGATCGACCGCCTGGTCGACGCCGCACGCCGCGAGCGCCGCCGATCGGACGGCGACCCGGCCGACCCAGCACACGAATGACACGGCCTCCGCGGACGCCGCCCCACGAGCGAAGTGGGCCAAATCACGCCCACCCCCCTTGTTTCCGGGACGTGTGTGCCTCAGGGCCCGCTGGGCGGCACATATCGTGAGCACCGCTCCGATTCAAGGGGCGTGGGTTAACTTTTGTTCGCTCCCGGTCGCCGCGCCACCTCCACATCGAACACCCGTACCCGCTCGGGACCGCGCTGAGGCGATGAGGGCAGGCCGCCGCGGCTCTCGACGCGCGAGTGCTGGACCGACGCGTCAATTCGGGCTAGCATTTCCGGGGGCGTGTCAGCGCCGGAGGCCACCATTGGCGAGGTCGGCAAGAGGGGAGCGATGATGGAAGCTGCGGCGACCGTGTCGAGGACAGCTGCGGGTCAGTACATGCGCGCATCGACGGGCTCGCGTACGATCGCTGATCTGCTCCCGCGGGCGGCTGAGCAGTATGCCGAGCGCCCGGCCGTCGCGGTCAAGCGCGCTGGCGTGTGGCACCAGGTTACGTTCAGGGAGGTCGGCGAGATCGTCAGCGAGATCGCGCGGGGCTTGATCGATCTCGGGATCGAGTCCGGCGAGCGGGTGTGCATCCTGGCCAAGACGAGTGCGGAATGGACATATGCGGATTTTGCGATCGCGTCGATCGGGGCGGTCAAGGTGACGATCTACGCGAACAGTTCCGCGGAGCAGTGCGAGTGGGTGGCGGGCAACTCCGGGGCAGCAGCGGTGATTTGCGAGGACGGCTCGCAGCTTGAGAAGATCCGCGCGGTGCGCGGCCGGCTGCCGGATCTGCGCGATGTGATCGTGATCGAATCCGCGGACGCTGCCACGGACGCGATCTCGATCGCCGAGCTGCGCCAGCGCGGCGCGAGACGCCAGCTCGCCGAGCTCGCCGGCCGGTATGAAGCGATCAAGCGCGAGGATCCGTACTCGTTCCTGTATACGTCGGGGACGACCGGTCCGCCGAAGGGCTGCGTGCTCTCGCATGGCAACTTCCGCGACGTGGTGGACATGTGCCATAGACACGATGGGCTGCCTGACGCCGACACGATCTATCTCCACCTCCCGCTGGCGCACACCTTTGGGCTGCAGACCCAGGTGATCTCGTTTGACAGCGGCGGCCTCCTGGCCTACTGCGCTGACCCGACGCAGATCCTCGCAGAGCTCGGTGAGGTCCGGCCGACCTACCTGCCATCGGTGCCGCGCATCTACGAGAAGATCTACACGGTCGCCACCGAACCGATCGACAAGGCACCGCCCGAGCAGCGCGAGCAGTTTCGGCGAGCTGTCGAGGTCGGCGTGCTGGTGCGAGAGATGCAGTTGCGCGACGAGCCGATCCCCGTGGATCTGCAGGCCGTCTTTGACGCCGGCGAGGAGCTGCTCTACCCGCGCGTGCGCGACCTATTCGGCGGCAGGCTGCGATGGGCGATCACCGGCGCGGCGCCGATCGCGCCTGAGATCCTTGAGTTCTTCTACGCCTGCGGCGTGCCCTTGCTGGAGGGATACGGCATGACCGAGACATCGACGACCGTGTCGTACTGCACCCTGGAGCAGCATCGCTTCGGCACAGTCGGACGCCCCATCCCCGGGTGTGAGGTTCGCATCGCCTCCGACGGCGAGGTGCTGGTTCGGGGCGCGAACATCTTTGGCGGCTACTACAAGAACGAGGCGGCGAGCCGCGCCGCGATCGTCGACGGCTGGCTGCATACCGGTGATCTCGGCGCGCTTGACGAGGACGGCTATCTGAAGATCACCGGCCGCAAGAAGGACATCATCATCACCGCCGGGGGGAAGAACCTCACGCCGGCCAACCTCGAGAACGACATGAAACAGGTCCGCTGGATCTCCCAGGCCGTGATGTACGGCGACCGCCGCCCCTACCCGGTGATACTGATCACCCTCGACGAGGCCGAGATCGGCGCGTGGGCGCGCGAGCGCGGGCTACCCGAGGACGTCGCCACTCTCTCCCGCCACCCGGATGTGCGCGCCCTTATCGCCGCGGAGCTCGACCGCGCCAACGCGCGCTACGCCCAGGTCGAGCAGGCCAAGAAGTTCGTGCTGCTCGACCACGACCTCACCCAAGAACGCGGCGAGCTGACACCGACGTTGAAAATGAAGCGCAACGTCGTCAACGAGAACTATCGCACCCTGTTCGACGCGCTGTACGCAAACGAGAATTAGCGAGCGAGCTCATACCGCCGAGGGGGTGCACGGTGTGGCTGATCCCAGCGCGCGTTCGAACCTGCCCATGATTGATGTCGACGCGCTCGCCCGTCTGCAGGAGGCGAGCTTCGCTCGCGCCGAGGGAGGCCTGCGCAGCTCGTGGCCGCGCGAGTCAGGGATGGACGCTGAGCAGCTCCGGTCGTTCCTTGAACGGCATCGCTATGCCGTGCTGGCCACGACTTCTGCTCAGCGGCGTCCCGTGGCCCGGCCGGTCGCGTTCACGGTCCTCGGCGCGTCGTTTTGGTGTGCCACTGTTGCCGGGGCGCGGCTCCGGAATCTCGAGCAGACGCCGTGGGCGTCAATCGTCGTCGCCGAGGGCGACGCCGATGAGCACTGCGCCGTCGCGGTCGACGGGCCGGTGACGATCACCCGCCGACCTCCGGAGCAGTTGCTGGCGGCGTGGCAAGGCCGACACGGCTCACGCGCGGAATGGGCCGCGGCCTGGTTTGAGATCAAGCCAAGCCGGCTGATCTCCTACTCAGCCATGAACGAGCCGTGAGCATCCGCCGCGGCATTCGCGCGTCAGGACACGCGCCCAGAACGCCGTCCGTTGATCCTTGGGCTTGCGGGTCAGGGCCCCCGGACTAGACCCTGGTGCTGAGCAAGCCGCGCCGCGCTCAACGCTGCTTTGAGGTGGACGCTCTTGAGAATATCTCGGCCGCCGCCTGATGAAATCCGGCCGGTTGCCCGGCGGCGAGGAACGTTGCGGCGATCTGTCGCATCTCGCCTTCCCAGCGCCAACCCTTGGCGTCGGCTTCGCGTTGTGCCGCCGGCAAGCGGTCGGGTAAGCCGGCCTGGGACAGCTCCCATTCGTCGTGCAGCACGTCTGCGACGCCGTCGGCTAAGGCGGTCTGCTCGATCGCGAGCAGCAGTGCGATCGACCCCTTCGTCCAGGCGCCGTAGACCATCTTCAACGCGGATGCCGCCGTCGGGCCAGCCCCGTCGATCACGCGTGGCTCAATTCGCGCGCCGAAAAAGTGCTCGGCCACCTGGTCTGCGGCGTCGCCCGAGAGGTACAGGCGCGTCGTTCCGTCGCGCACGGGCGGGGGGCCGATGATGCCGGCATCGACGTATCCGTCGCCAATCATCTCGCCGACGTCAACCGAGGTGTCGGGAGAGATGGCGTTGGCGTCGACGAATATGCCGCCCAGGCCGATCGCGCTTCGGGCTACGTGCAGAGCGGCGTCTGGAGGGCAGATCGAGAGCACCATCTCACTCTCCGCGATGAGTGCCTCGACGCGCACGACATCTCGCAAACCCGCGTCTCGCGCACGCTGCCGGCTTTGCTGTGATCGCCCCGCGGAAGCCCAGATGACGTCATGGCCAGTTGACACCAGCGCGGCGCCGACCGCGGCGCCCATCTGGCCAGGATGCAGAACGCCGATCGTCGTCATCTTCGCCATTCTGCCGCGAGGGCGAGGACCGGGGGGTGCGTCAAATCGCTCCGATGCGCGCGGGCGTGCTGGCGTCGGGCGCCGATCGCGACCGTCACCGGTCTGACACGCTCAAGCGAGACCGTCTCGAGCCGCGCCATGCGCCCGTGGCGCCGATCATAGATCGAGCACCATGTCGTCGCGGGGCTGTGAGCAGCAGATCAACACGCTTCCGTCGGTGGGAGGTTCAACCGGGTCGGGGCTGTAATCGACATTCCCCGCGATGAGCGTCGTCTCGCAGGTGTGGCAGACGCCGGTGCGGCATGACCAGCGGACTGGAACGTCGCAGGACTCGGCGAGTTCGAGCAGGGTGCCGTAGTCGCTCCTCCATGGGATCGTGAGGTCGCTGCGGGCGAACGCGATCGTCGGGCCGCTTCCGGGCTGGCCGGTGGGTGGGTGGGGCGCCCGCGCGGGTTTCGCCGCGATCCCTGGCGTCTCGCTCGCTGCCGGGCCGAACGGTTCGGTGTGGATGCGGGAGGCATCGAACCCCAGAGCGCCTAGGCCCGCGCTGATTTCGTCCATGAACGCTGCCGGGCCGCATATGTATGTCTCGGCATCGGGGGGTGGTGTCAGTTCGGCGAGCAGTGACGCGGTGAGGTGTCCCGCGCGGTCGAAGTCGCGGCCTTCGACGTCATTCGGGCCGGGGCGGCTGTAGTACACGTGGGCGTGTACGTTCGGCAGCGAGGCGAGGAGGGCCCGGGTCTCGGCGGCGAACGAGTGCTCGCGGCCGTTGCGGGCGCCGTGCAGCCACCAGATCTCTCGGTCAGAGCGCTCCTGCGCCAGTGCCTGAAGCATCGCGACAACGGGGGTGGCACCGATCCCGGCGCTGATCAGCAGCACCGGCGCGTGCGTCTCGTCGAGGATGAACGTGCCGCGGGGTGCTGCGATGTCGAGTTGGTCGCCGACGGCCAGACGAGTGTGCAGATAGCCGCTGGCCGCGCCGCCGCGTTCGCGCTTGACGGTGACCCGGTAGTAGCCCGCCCCGGGTGGTCCAGAGAGCGAGTAGTTGCGCAGCATCGCCCGCTGCCCCTGGTCGGGCTGGACTCGCAGGGTGAGGTACTGACCTGGGCGGGCCGCTGGTAGTGGAGCGCCCGTGGGGTCCTCGAGGCGGATCGAGATCGCCGAGTCGCTCTCGCGCGTGATTGCCGTCACGGTCAGCTGACGGAAACCGGGCCAGGCGGGAGGGGGGCTGGTTACCGCGAGGCCGGCGTTGCCGCTGCCAGGTTCCTCATTGAGCAGAGCTCGGAACGAGCCCTGCCAGCCGGGACTGAGGGCGGGAACCCGGAGCGCCCGCAGCAGCCCTTGACGCGTGTGCCCGGGCAGGTACAGCAGCGCGTCGACGTCGGCGACCGTCATCTGCTCGGGTCCCGAGGAGAGCTTGACGATTTCGTCCCCCGCTTGTACCTCGCCCTCTTCGAGCACCCGGAAGTAGAAGCCCGGGCGGTGATGGGAGACGAGCAACGCCGGAATCCGCGGATCATTCATCCGGATCCCGACCCGATAGCAGGTGACGCGAGGTTGCGTTACCTCGAAGGTCGCGCTGCCAATCTGGTAGCGATCGCCGATGCACACCTCGTCGTCGCCTAGCCCGTCCACAGTGAAGTTCTCGCCAAACTGTCCGTACACGAAGTCGGTTCGTCCAAGCTCGCGCTCCCAGTACCGATACGAGTCCATCTGGTAGACGAACACCGCACGCTGCTCGCCGCCATGCCCGGCCAGATCGCCTTGACCATCGCCGTCAACGTTGAGCCTGCCGACCCGGCGGGAACCGGGCACCGGGTCCTTGAAGACCCCGGTAAAGACAGTCCTCCCTTGCCAGGCCACGTCCTTCGGCAAGCCGACGTTGACCGACAACAAGGTCCCAACGGGCTGGGCCCCGGTCGATATCGTCATCGACCCGCCAGCTGCATCGGCTTATTGGTCGAGGGGCGGAATCGGCTCAGCCAGCGCAGCCCGCCCGGGAGCCGCGGGGAAGGGGTCGGCGAAGTACTGGGTCTCGTGGGTGACGAGACCGTCGGTGATCTCCATCACGCTGACCGAGTATGTGGGCACGCCGTCATAGGTGATCACGCACTCGCTCACCCACAGCTCGCCGCTGCCCAGGATCCGGCGGATGGTGAAGTGGCGTTCGGCCGGGTGCCCGCCGCGTTGCGCTTGGATCTTCGCCCGGCCGCTGAAGCGCTCGCCGGACTGCGGGTAGTCCAGGATCGCGTCAGCGGCGTAGATCGCGTGTTCCGCGTCGCTGTCCCCGCGTTCGGAGGCCTCCCAGTGCTGCTGGATCCCAGCGCGGATATCGGCTTCACGATCACGTGCGCTGTTCATGCGTTTAGCCCCTTCATGACCAGTTGGAATCTCGACGGCTCGCACGACAAATGGTACCCGAGGGTTCCCGTGCAGCGTGGGAGCTTGGTGGCGGTCCGAGGCGAGGTGTACGTGTCGCCAGGAAGTTCGAGACTCGCAACCCGAGCGCGCCAGATCAACTGGGTTTCTCCAGCAGGCCGAGGTCGCGCAGGCTCTCGGCGGTCTCGACGATCGTTGTCTCGGCTGGGCGCGGGCGCCAGCCGAGCTCCTGTTTGGCGCGGTCGTTGTGAATGATCAGTCGGGGCGGCTCGGGTCCGGGCGCTTCTTCGGTCGGCACTCGCTCGGCCAGCGGGCCGAGTCGCTCGCGCAGGATCTGGGCCATCTCCAGGAAGCTGATCGTCGGTCCGTCGGCCAACGCCAAGAAGCGCTTGCCGGCGGCCTCGGGCGTGGCCATCGCACGGATGTGCAGATCGGCGACGTCGCGCACGTCGGCGACGCCGAAGCGCTGGCGTCGCACGACGGGCATCGTCCCGTCGAGCATC
>Ga0302325_10002892_pt1 | contig 41096 bp, 37 predicted proteins | sample Palsa_T0_2_FD_201948 | JGI IMG/M metagenome (GOLD analysis project Ga0302325, IMG submission 201948) | Peat permafrost microbial communities from Stordalen Mire near Abisko, Sweden - Palsa_T0_2 | ecosystem: Environmental > Terrestrial > Soil > Palsa > Peat permafrost | place: Sweden: Abisko...
GGTCGTGGCCCTCCTTGTACTCTGCATTGCCTGCGTGAACGTGGTGAATTTGCTCCTGGCGCAAGCGTTTGCCCGTCAGCGGGAGATGGCTGTGCGTCTCTCGCTGGGCGCGCAGAGACGACAGTTACTGCGACAGACGATGGTGGAGAGCACGCTGCTCGCCTTGGGTGGGGGATTCTTCGGGCTTAGCCTTTGCCTTTGGGGAACATCCGCACTCTCGGCGTTTCATCTTCCTATCCCTTTGCCCATCGACCTCAGTGTGCGTATGGACTGGACGGTTCTGGCTTACACCTTCGCTTTGAGCGTAGGCGCCGGGCTGCTGATCGGTGTAGGCCCGGCCTGGGCAGCATCGCGACCCGTGATCGCCCAAGCAATCAAGGGCGAGGAAGCTTTCGCTTACCGCGAGCGCCGGTGGAGCTTGCGCAATGCTCTGGTGCTTTCCCAGGTCTTTTTGTCGCTGGTTCTTTTGTGCGCCACAGCGCTCTTTCTGCGCAGTCTGCAGAGTGCCTCAAACATAGATATTGGCTTTCGCTCTCGCGGCATTCTGTTGATGAACATCGATCCGCAGCTGAATGGCTACTCCACGGTACGCAGCACGCAGTTTGTGGACGAACTGCGACGGCGGGTCGGTTCCCTTCCGGGAGTCCTGTCAGTCGCCTTTGTCGATCCTGTGCCCCTCTCCATGGATGGCAGGTGGGACGACTTCCAACTCGCGAGTCAGTCAAGCTCCACTCCAGCTAGCAAAGTCGTCGATCTTTATATGGTCACTCCGGGCTTCTTCCGAACGATGGGCATCGCTCAGCTAGCCGGGAGAGACTTTGCCCATGAGACGGCGAACGCACCCAAAGTTGCGATCGTGAACCAGACCTTCGTCAAACAGTTCTTCGGCGATCGAAACGCGATTGGCCAACAAGTCACAGGTACGGGAGCGACTTATGAGATTGTCGGCGTGGTGAAAGACAGCCGATCGAGAACCCTGGGCGAGGACTTACGACCGATTCTCTACCGGTCGTTGGCGCAGGATATCGGCCGAGATCTGGATTTTCGCGGAATCTCTCTGGTGATGCACGTCCAGGGCAATCCTGCCGCCATGGAGACTGCGGTACGCAACCAGATTCATGCGCTCGATCCCGCGATGGCAATCTTCAACCCAGAGACCATGGAGGAGCATCTTCGCGATGCCCTGGTTTTGCCCAGACTGGCTGGTACGCTCTTCGGAGTCTTTGGCATTACCGGGCTCATACTCACTGCGCTCGGGCTCTACGGCATCATGGCCTACACCGTCAGCCGCCGCACACGGGAGATCGGCATTCGCCTGGCACTGGGGGCGCAGATCGGCTCGGTGCAGCGCCTTGTCGCGCGTCAATATCTTGGGTTAGCGTTCATTGCCATCGCACTCGGTCTGCCCTGCGCTTGGGCCCTGGCGAGGCTCGCCACGAGCATTCTGTACGGCGTACAGCCCCACGATCCTTTCACCTTTACCGCCGTCCCGCTTTTTCTGGCAACAGTTGCGTTGCTGGCTTGCTGGATACCGGCACGGCGAATCGCCAGAGTTGATCCGCAGAAAGCTTTGCGCTACGAGTAGCGGATGGGTGCCACCGTGGTGGCTGCGGCTACGCTTGGTCTCACTGAGCATCGCTAAGGCTCGGTGAGAAATCGGAGAATCTCGCTCATCAACCGAGCACCCTGATCGGTATCGAAAAGGGATTGTGCGTGCGCCGAGCCTTCTAAGATGACTAACTCTTTGGGCTGAGGAGCCTTTGCGTAGGAATCGGAGATCTGACTGATGCGGAGACCGGACGACCCAACATCATCGCGCGCGTAACCAGGAATCCGCTTTTCATTTCACTGCTCCGACCAAGAGTCTTTACCCGGGCAGCCGTTTCAGCATCGCGCGCGCACTGCGGAACCACGGCCGCTCCCGGCGGCGCAGGTAGTCGGGCATGGTCGGCCTCTTATCGAGTACCTTCTGTGCCCACTCGCGGGCTTCGGCATTGCGTCCCTCAGACGCCAACAGATCAGCGAAATTCAAATACGTCTCGGACAAGGTTGAGATGATCGTCGTTTGCCGGAAGAGCGCCTCGGCTTTTTCCTTTTGTCCGGTCTGTGCGTAGGCGTGAGCGAGCAATCCGGCCGCGCGATGAAAATCGTACTCCGGGTCTTTGTCCACCGCTCGTTTTAGGTCAGGTAACGCCGCCGCTGCATCGCCCAACAGGATGGCGCAAACGCCCCGCCGGTAGAAGGGATCGAGGGTATCGGCACGGGCGGCAATGGCTTTGTCGAACGCGGCCCGGGCCAACACCAGCCGGCCATCGTCCATGTAAAGGTCACCCAGTTCTTCGTAATTCCCTGCCGACGGATTGTCTCGAACCATGGTCTCGAGTTCGCGAATCCGCTTGCGCCGGGGAAATACCTTGAAGGATTGACGGAGCAGTCCAAGGTCGGGAAGGACCTCGACGAAAACATATACCAGCGCGCCGAGCGGTCCGAGAAAGAGGATGACAAAAAACCAATACGTGTCCGGCCGTCGCCGGATGAAGTGGACGATCGCAAATCCCTGGAGCAGCAAGCCCCATGGAAATAGAAGATGGCTCAGAAATCCCATGCAATATTGATCCCAGCGTCAGGTTAGCATTTGTGCTCGTGATGGCGCGGCTGGCTGCCATGGTAACCTCGTCGTAGCGCAAAGGGCGCCTCCGGTCCGCGGAAAGGACAGAAGTCCACCTGCAACAAACAATTCGACTCGCGAGCTGACTTTCTGCCCTCAACATGCGGACCTGGGCACACGAAAGGAAGTTCGTTATGCCGGTAAGACAGCTCCCTTCGCATCCCGACCTCGACCACCTCAAGCATCAAGCGAAAGACTTGCTCAAGGGGCACGCTGCCCGCAACCTGGCGGTGGCTCAGCGGATCAGGGAGTTTCATCCGCATTTCAAGGACGCCAACGATGCGGAAATCTTCTCCGCTGACTTCAAGCTCGGCAGCGCGCAACTCACAATCGCCCGCGAGCACGGATTTGCCAGCTGGGCGCGTCTGAAAGCGCACGTGGAAAACACGCCACTCTCAAGTCAAGGGGCCCATCATGAGCGAATAGAAGACGGCGTGTTTCGCCGCGCCGTCGATCTTCTCGACGCCGGTGATACAGCAGGTCTGCGGGATCACCTGAAACGGCATCCGCATTTGGTACGCCAGCAAGTCGTTTTCGAAGGAGAAAACTACTTTCGCAACCCAACGCTGTTGGAGTTTGTGGCCGAGAATCCGATTCGCCGCGGCACTTTGCCCGGCAATATTGTTGCCGTCACCCAGGTCGTTCTCGATGCCGGGGCGGAACGATCTGCACTGAACGAGACGCTGGGCCTGGTTTGCTCCGGCCGAGTGCCGCGCGAGTGCCGCGTGCAGGTTCCATTGATCGACCTACTGTGCGATCACGGTGCCGATCCCAATCGTGCTATCCAGACCGCGGTGGCGCACGGCGAGTTTGCCGCGGCGGACGCCCTGATCAGTCGCGGCGCGCGGATCGATCTGCCTGTGGCAGCGGCCTTGGGACGCATCGAGCCCATACTTCGATTACTTCCAACCGCCGGCGATGACGATCGCCACCGGGCGCTCGCGTTGGCATCGCAGTTCGGCCACGTCGAGATTGTCCGTTCGCTGCTGGATGCGGGCCAGGATCCAAACCGATACAATCCTGTCGGCTTCCATTCCCATTCGACACCCCTGCATCAGGCCGCTTTCGCCGGCCATGACAAGCTCGTTCGGCTCCTCGTTGAACGAGGTGCAAGAGTCGATTTGCAGGATATCCTCTGGCAGGGCACGCCGGCTGACTGGGCACAACACGCGGGCAACGCGGAACTGGAGGCGTACCTTCGTGCGCAAGAAAAGCAGAACGAGAAGCAGCAATGAATCGCTTGACCCACGTGTTGGATCACACACGGACCTGCCAACCAACCGAACACGCGACAGGCAATATCTCGCCCTACCGCGAAGCGGCGTGATAAATGGTCCGATGCCCCGGCATCAGGGCGCCGGTGACCGCGCCCACAAGCCCGCCGATGACCGCCCCGACCGCGGCCCCCGTTGGTCTGCCGCCCAAAAATCCGTGCGGCTCCCACGCCGCCGCGGTAATTCCTGCTCCGGCCCCGGCGCCGATCCCGGCCCCGATGAGAGCGTGGCGCAGGCGCTTGTTCCCCATAATTTTCACGCTGCGGACTTCCTTCTCCGCAATCGTCTGTGGGTTTGCGTTCTGCTGATAAGAAATCCCGCTGTCAGAAACACTCACAAAGCTTCCAGAGTGTTTTTGCGCGCTCCGTTCGGTGATTTGAATGTTCTGTCCCGGTCGCAGCGCGTTTAGATTTGACCAGGATGCGGAATCGGTTTGAGCCAGCGCCGCCAGTGGTGTCGCCAGGAATAAGGTGAACAACCATACTTTTCTCAACCCGCATGATGTCCACAATGGCGTCGTCATCGTAAGAAGCCAGCTTTCTAAGTGCGAACGTCCGCCTTTTTGCGGGCGCTACGCGGGGATGAGCCACTATATAGGAATGGCGAGCGCTCCGTCTGTGCCCCGAATGCGCTGGTGTCCCGCCGCGAATCCAGGAGCGAACCGCCGGTACCCAGCACGAAGCCGTATCCACGGGCGCGGGGCAGAGCAAGCCACCCTTGTATGTTCACTAGCGGACACTCCTGTCCGCGCTTGAACGCCCCCGTAGGCCGTAACTGAAGCACGCATTTCATTCCACAAAGCTTAAGGAAGCCATGTTTTGGCCTGCGAAGTGCTGTGAGTCTTCTGGCTTGGCACGCTGTGAGGATTTTCTTAGCGGCGGAAATCTTAGCGAAGAATGAGGTGGTCTCGCATGGCAACCCACACGCGTTCCGCTACGGAACCCGGCAAGACCGTTGAGCGATCAGGCTTATTGCGTGCCGCGGGAGCCGGATTGGTGGCCATCTCAACGTTGCTTTTCGCGAACGCACAGGCCCCTCGCACCCCGGAGCCAGTGACGCCGCCGGCCCGCAGCTTCGTGCTGTCCGATCCGAACGACCTGTCCGTGACCGATGGAAAAGCAGAGACCGTCGAATACCAGGGACGCAAAGCAATTCGTCTGACTACCACGCAATCAAAGGAAGAGGTCTTCGCTTTTCTCCCGTCTTCGGCTGACAAGGGAATCCAGTTTCAGGACGGAACGATCGAGGCCGATATCGCCTTGAAGATCCTTACGCCTCCGGGCGTTCGCATGCCCGGCTTTGTCGGGATCGCGTTCCGGGCCTCGACCGATGCTTCCCACTACGACATGTTTTACCTGAGGCCTCGCAATTCCCATTCCGAAGATCAGGCGATGCGGAATCACTCGGTGCAATACGTCGCTGCGCCAGGGTTCGATTGGTACAAGCTCCGCAGAGAGTGGCCGTGGATCTACGAATCCTATACGGATCTGCAGCCGGAAGGATGGAACAAAGTAAAGATCGAGGTTCATGGAAGGACTGCGAAGCTATATCTCAACGGATCGGCGAATCCGAGCTTGACCGTGAATGGCCTGAAAGGCGAGGATCTGCGGGGCAGTGTCGCTTTATGGGGTTATTCCGGGGAGGAGGCTTATTTCTCCAATGTGAAAGTTACTCCCGCCGCAGACGAAGCCGTAACCAATGACGGCGAAGCCTCCGGAACATGGGAGGTAAAGTTCGCCAGCGATTACGGCGCTTACGAAGGATCGATGAGCCTCCATCGCGACGGCAACGTGGTGAAAGGGACATGGTCCGGTGCGTTTGGCCAGGACCAGCCGGTCAGCGGGACGTGGCGCAACGGCTATGTCGAGCTTACGTTTGACGGAACGTGGCCGGGTGAAAAGCCGGCCCCCGTGACTTTGACCCTGGCCGGGTGGGTGGATGGAGATGCGGCGAAGGGGCGAATGAAAGCGGAGGGCCGAGCCGATGGGCAATGGACCGCTCTACGGAAGAAGTAAATTTTCGCATAAACAACGCCAGGAGCCAGCAGGTCTGCTTCTGCTACTGATCTCTTAGGTTCGGCGTCATACCCATGCGCCGAACCAATTCCTTGAATCGCGGGTCGGAACGAAGCGAGTCAAAGGCAGGGTCGACATTCACCAGGGTTGCCAAAGGAAATCGTTCCTCATAGTTGCCCTGTAGCTCCTTCAATGCCTTCTCCTCATTGCCCAGCCGGGCATTCACTTGCGCAGTCCCAAACTCTCCCACAGCAGAATCTTCTTGCCTTTGAATTTGCTGCCAGAAACCTTTTCCTCCTCCGGCAGCAAACGCCTTTCTCAGGGCAACTTCCTGAGATATGGCGCTTTTGACGCGTTGATCGCCGGCAGACAGACGCCCTTTGGTGAGCGCGGTGATGGCATCCTGATATTGCCCCTGATCAGAGTAGAGCCAGGCAAGATGGTAGTACGTCACAAAGAAATCGGGGTTCAATTTGATCGCGTTTTCGAATTGCTGCAGAGCCTGGCCGTTTCTCCGGCCATAGAAATAAATGCAGCCCAGGACTGTGTTGTCCATCCGTGAAAACGGATCAAGCTCTAACGCTTTTTTCATTTCGGCGATGGCCTGATCTGACTTGCCGAGCGGCGTCAGGTAGCTCCAGGCGTAGCGAAAGTGGCCGTCGGCATAGTTGGGATTGAGTTCAATCGCTTGCTTTAGCTCCCGCTCTGCTCCCGGCCAGTCATATTCATAGTCTGCCTTCACCGCTCCCAGTGCGGCGTGGGCTTCGGCGAGGCCGTCGTCCAACTCCAATGCCCGGGAAGCCGCTGCCTCGGCCTTAGGATCGAAGTCTTGTGTCGAGGTAATCGAGTGCGCTAAGTAGGAGTCGGCGAGTCCCGCATAGGCCAGTGCAAATCCCGGATCCTTTTGGATGGACTCCTGGAAATAGCCGGTGCTCTTCTCGATTTCCGGAAACGTCCGCTTGTTCAGGTAAAAACGGCCTTTAAGGTAGATCTCATACGCTTCTGGATTTGCAGCGTACTTGTTGACGGACCGTTTTCCATAAGACGGCGTGAGTTGCACCTGAACCTGTTGCGCGATGGCTCTCCCCAACTCATTCTGCAGCGCCAGGACTCCGCCCGGTTCGCGGTCATAATTGTGCGCCCACAGATGGACTTGATCCTTGACTTGGATCAGTTGGGCGCTGACCCGAGCGACTCCTCCTTCTCGCCGGACGCTGCCCTCGAGGACGTAATCGACTCCTAGTTCCCGCCCAATTTGAGCGATTGTCTTGCTGGTGTGTTTATACGAGGCTGATGCGTTCGAGCGATCACACCCAGCCGGTCCGGGTTGATCTCGCCCAGGTCGGTGATCGTCTCTTCGGTCAGGCCATCGCTAAAGTACTCCTGCTCGGGGTCACTACTCAGGTTGGCGAAGGGCAGCACAGCGAGCATCGCCCGGTGCGTGGTTACCGCAGATGGTGATCGCGTCCGCACCCGCAAGAGATAAGTGCCCGCGGCCAGGACTATCGCCAGCACGGCCAGGGGCAGGATCCATTTCAGCCTCCGAGACCGCGCAAACGGCGGCGACGGGGTGAAAGCGGGTTCGATGGCCTGAGCTTTGGCTACCGGGGCTCCCGGATCTCTACCCGCAACGGTGACCTCCTTTACAGCCGCTGGTCCTTGGACCGGCACGGGTGAGATGAACCGATACCCTTTTCCCGTGACTGTCTGGATGAAGGTTGGACTTTCCGGGTCATCTTTTAGAACTTGGCGAATCTTGCGGATGGCGGAATTGATGCTGTTATCCGTGTCCAGGAAGACATCCTTACCCCAAATCTTTCCGATAATGTCCTCTCGGGAGACCAGCTGCCCTTGGCGCTCGATCAGCAGGAGCAAAATCTCCATGGGGATGCGCTCCAGCTTCAGGGCTCGACCAGAGGCGCAGTTCATAGGCAACGCGATCCAGTTCCAGATCACCTCCGAGCTTCACCACATCTGTGGGCATGCAGCCACCAAACAAAAGGAGGACATCATTCTATCCCGGCTCTCTCTCCAAGCGGACAAAGGTTATGGTTTCAACAACTTCCCAGGTCAGTAAAAAATAAGCTAATCGTCATGCACCCGTCATTGCCAACCACTCCTCGCCGCCGCAACCTGCCTCTTGTCTGAGGCCTGAGGGCACAGTCAATTACGTTCGAGGAGACACATCATGAAAGCTTTGTTCCACACAGGAATGGTGACGGCGGCGGCAGTATGCTTATCGATTGGGAGCGCATCTCTTGCGCAAGCAGAGTCGTGCTCAGACGCCTCGCTCAACGGAAAGTACGGCCAAACCATCGCGGGGGAATTTCTACCCGGGGCGGGCGTTGTCTGGCCACAAAACGGGGTCGCCATGACAGACTTTGACGGCCATGGAGGGTTGACGCAGGTAGATTATGTCGTCATCAACGGAACGCCCACAGGACCCGGATTTCAATCTGAGACCGGCACATATTCGGTCAACTCCGACTGCACGGGGACACTTACCTTTCAATATTCCGACGGGACGCAGATCACTCTGCAGCTGGTCGTGGTAAACCACGGAAATGAGTTTCGCACGGTTGTATCGAAGCTGGTGTTAGGCGGAAAAGTCCAGGCAGTAAACATCGGCAGTGCGGGTGTGCGCGTGGGCGGTGCGGACAGGCGATAGGCCAATCCACGGCCGTTGCGCCCGGCATCCGTTCGCTGTAAACCAGACCGGCCAATGCGTGGAGGGAGGACGCCGCTAGCTTTTGGCTTCCTCCGCCCGCCATCCCGCCAGGTTTCATCAATGACCACGCAGATCATTGGCCGGTTCGGGCTCTGCGGCATAGGTCGTCCCCTTCATGGTCCCGTGGACTATTCTTGGCTTCACGGATGCCCTTTTGGGTTGTACCTTGATCTACGGTGTCATATACCTTCGGGTCGGAGGTGGCCATGCGTGCGGATCGGGTAGAAGTCACTTGGGACCAAAACAAGTCGAATTGGTTGATGCGCATTACAAGTGGAGGGGAGGTCATTCGGCGATATTGCAAGATTGCGAAAGATTCAGACGAGCAGACACTCCGTTCGGCCGTCCAGAAAGCCTTACAGGACGAAGGCTATGAGCCGGACCCCATAAGCCTTGATCTGCAGCGGCACGGCGCGGGCCGTGTCGGCGGATAGATCGAGTCACCAACCAATCTCTGGTCGTCCTTGTCCTGCCGGTCAGACCGCTCACAGCTACGCGTGTCTCACGCTTAGGGATCGATCCGCCAATCCTATCGCGGTATCTCTTGCCAGTCCCCAGACGGTCACCCACGTGGTATTACGTCGGTTTCGCGTTCGTTCTCTTAATAAGACCAGTCGAAACCAGCGCATCGTATCGTAACAACGAACGCTTGTTGTCCTGGAGTCTTCTATGCCTTGTATTGAAATGCAGGAACTTGAAGCACGCAACGACAGCTTTAACGACCTTAGTCAGGTTACGATGTCGCTAATGTCTGCGGGGCGGCACGAGTTCAGGAAATGGCATCGCGCCGGTAGGGCTCGGATCGCCTATATTATGCAGACCCACAGGAAAAGCTGTAAGGAATGCCGCTGCCACAATTGATTCGCCCGATAGGCTCAGTGGTAAGAAACGGAGAGAGGAACAGCGAGACTCCGCTTTAGCCACCAAGCAGCTCGACCGGGTTATGCTGAAAAGTAACCTCGTGTCCTCGTGTCCGCTTGGCCGCGGCCGATCCCCTATTTGTCACTAATAAGGTAACCATCGACAAGGGTACCGGTCCCGCTGTTCTCTAACCCCGTCCCGCTTTTCTCTAACCCCGTCCCGCTTTTACCTAACCAGTACGCGCCATTTACCGACTGGCTCCGGCGACATATCTTGATCTTGAAAGATGCTCAGTGTTTCCCTCGGCTTCCCCCCATTGAGGCGTCTCCTGTTCTACATAGGCTCCTTCACTCAACGACCGTTTTCCAGGTCTTTGGTGGATAGCCTGGAGGTAACCTCTTGGGGTTTGAAGTTGGTCAACGCGTCGCCGACTACGAAATCGTAAGCCTTCTTGGTGTGGGTGGCATGAGCCGCGTGTATCGCGTGCGCAATGTTATTTCTCACCGCATTGAGGCCATGAAGGTTCTGCTCGCTGACTTGAATGCCGAGCCGGATCTGGCCGCCCGCTTCGCCAGTGAGATTCGTACCCTGGCTGCCCTGGACCACCCCAACATTGCCCAGTTGCACACGGCACTGCAGATTGGCAACGAACTTGTCATGATGATGGAGTTCGTTGATGGCTTCACCTTGCAACAACTATCCAAGCAAGAGCCGTTGCCGGTGAAAAAAGTCGTCGACTATGTGCACCAGGTGCTGGCCGCGCTCAGTTTTGCCCATAACCGCGGCGTCGTCCATCGTGATATCAAACCCGCCAACATCATGGTCACGCCGCAAGGAACGGCTAAGTTGACCGACTTCGGCATTGCCAAGTCGAAGCGCGAGGACGAGCTCACCCGTCCCGGGACCACCGTGGGTTCGCTCTATTACATGTCGCCCGAACAGGCGCAAGGCGGCCGCCCTATCGATCGGCGCTCCGACATCTACTCCCTCGGGATCACGATGTACGAACTACTAGCCGGGCGTCGACCTTTCGAGGACGAGTCAGCCTACGTTATCCTGCATAGTCAGCTGACTGCCGAGCCGCGTCCACCCATCGAGGTCAATCCGCTGATATCAAAACCCATGAGCGATTTGATTTTGAAGGCTCTGGAGAAGGATCCCGCGCAGCGCTTCCAGAACGCAGCGGCTTTCAGCGAGGCTTTGGAGCAGGTAACCGGCATCGCTGCTCCGGCGCCTATCGAGACCAGTGCCATTTTTGCCGCAGGAATCGCTGCTACTCCAGCCGGCCGCACTCGCCCTGTTCCGGCTCCTGCGGAGGCCGAGACGTCGCGGTTCTTGATCCCCACCCAACGCGGATTGTGGATCGCGGCGGAAGCGCTCGTGGTCCTGGGTGTTCTCGTCTCCAGTGCTCTGGGTATTTCGCATCTTTTCAAAACCGCGCCTACAGCAAAAACCATTACTCATTCGACCACCCAATTGCCATCGTCCCCCACTTCGCCGCATGATAGCGTCGCAGCCGCCAACACTGGGCAGGAAGCAGTCACAATGCCGACGCCCGTCGCTACTTCTACTCCGCAGCAGGTCCAACTGACGGTAGGATCCTCAAACCACCACGAGCGGCCTGCGGGGCCCAAGCTCTCCCGGGTAGGGTATCAACCCGTCTCGCTTCCGAACAGTGAGCCCAAAGCTGAAGAAGACGCCGCGCCTTCGGTGCCGGCTTCCACGCCGGCTGAATTGCAGGAGGTAAGCAACCAGAAAGCCGAGCTGGATGCGCGGGCGGCTGCGATCAGAATCAACGTGCAACGCTTGAAAAGTGAGAAAGAGGCCGCGGGAGGCGGCTTGAGCCAGGATGTGGCCGGCGCTTATGTCCGCATGAATGCCTATCTTGGCGCGGAGAAGACGGATCTGGAGGATAGGGACGTTGCAGCTGCCCGCGATCACATGGAAAAAGCAAAATCCGAAGTGATCACTCTGGAAAATCTCTTCAATAAATAAGAACAACCAATTACTACCCAGGGGGCCGAAGAGCCTCCGTGAGAACTAGAAGACACACCAGGTCCCTCTAATCGCTAAGGCCCGGGAGGGCCGACTGAGAGTCAGGCTCATAGTTTTTTTCGATCGGTTGACTTGGACAGCACTCGCTGAAAAACAAGTCAGCTATCAGTGTGTATCGGAACCAGTCCCGAAGGGACGGCTGAGAGTAGCCCAGGACGTTAGTCCTGGGTGTACATTCCGGCCAAGACAAGTCCCGCAGAGCCTGCCCTGAGCTTGTCGAAGGGGACGACTGAGAATGCCCCAGGACGGTACCCGGATTTCCTGTGCAGCTTGGTGCAACCAAGGAACCTCGTGCGGCTTTCCGTGAAGAAAGCCGCATACGCAGACCTCTCTAGAGTAGCGTGCAGGAAATCCGGGTCGGTCCTGGGTGAACTGGACCGCACACGAATGCTGACAGCCAATCATCCAAAGCCAACCCGATTCTCTTTGAGATTCACCCGGTTCCACGCCATCAACGGAGTACCCGCGCGCCAAACCCCATTTATCATTAATTTGGACAGCTCTGGCTGAGAGTAGCCCAGTACGCAGTGCTGGGTAGGGTGCGGAAACAACACTCAGCCCCGCAGAGCCTGCCCTGAGCTTGTCGAAGGGGACGGCTGAAAGTCACCTTGGACACAGTCCTGGGTTTCGCTCGACACCATCCGCTTCATCCCCGAATATGTAGAAACCTCAAGCGGCTCCCTTATAGAGACCCGCTCACGGTTTCATGGTGTACGACACGCGGCGATTCAGCCGCCAGCATCCCGGGTCCCTGGTCGTGCAGACCTGGCTCGACTTGCCATTGCTGATGATTTCCAGTTGGCTTGGTGGTACTCCGGCATCGATTAAGGCGGAACGGACAGCATTGGCGCGTTTCATGCCCAGTGCCAGGTTGAAGTCCATCGAGCCACGAGGGTCCGTCCATCCGCTGATGATGACCTGGATCGACGGATGGGCCACCAGATATTGGGCAGCGTGAATGATCGTGGCCAGCGTATCCGGCGTGATCCTGGAGCTGTTCACCGCAAAGTACGCGTCCTTCACGTTTTCGTGGAACTCTCTGTCGATCTTTTCTATGTTCACATAGGTATTCGACGGAGCCGGTGGTACTTCGGCCGGAATGACCCTGAATACCGCCACGCAGTCGTTGCCGATGGACGCAGAGGAGACCAGGCTTGCATGGCCTTTCACTCGATAATCTCCGATTGCCATCCCCGTAGTGTTCATGGAAACGACATTTCCTGAGCCCTCGATGGTACCGCTGTCTGTAGACCACGAGTAAACCAGGTCCAGCTGCCCTGGCTCGGTCTTGGCGTCGCCAGTGATCACCACCATTTGTCCCAAAGGAACATTCGCAACGTTAGTGCCGCAGGTGAATGCCACACTCGGCGGTGGAGGAGGAGGGGGAGGAGGCGCAACTTCCACCGGCGCAGGCCCGGCATCACGTTCGCTGTTATGACCCAGGAACTTGATCATCAATCCGGCGCCAATCATGAGCTGATTCTGCTCATTGTTAACACCGTTGGGAAGAGAGGTTCTAAGGTACTGCATATCAAGGGCGCGCAGGGAGAAGCGCGGGGTGATCCTGAAATCCAGTCCACCTCCAGTAGAAACCGCAAAGCTCGAAGCACTCGAGCTGCTGGAAGTCCTCGTAGGAAAGTACGAGCCGCTTCCGTGTGCCCCGCCAACAAGCACCTCGCCATAAGGAGTAAATCGGCGGAACCTGTGTGACACCCGGGGTCCGGCAGTAAAGGTGGTCAACGTAAGTCCCTGCCCGAGGATGCTGATATTGCTACTGTGGCCGCCAGTGAATTCTCCTACGATGCCGAGCCACTCTGTCAGGTGCACGGAGCCGAAAACAAATCCGCCATTCATGTTGAAGCAGTGGCAACCCGCCGGCGGTGCATTCGCCCGGACATTGTTATACCCAATCGTGAGGTCATATTGCGTAGCGTCCAATAATTTAAACTGCGGCTTGCTTTGCCCATAAGCGTCAGAGAGAGAAACGGTTCCGAGACCCAAGGCCAGGATGAATAGACGCGTTCCACGCATGGTTCGTAACTCCTTTTGGGCTGCGTGCCCGGTAGTCACAGATCTCTCGGTCTGCAACAGGCCGCCTCTTTTTGCCGGCCTGTTGCAGCAACGCAGAAAAAGAACTAGTACAACAATGAAATGGTCGGTGACGTAGTCAGTGCATTGGTATCAACCAGAACAAATCTGCCCGGTGCAATCTCGTAGACCACCAGGGTGGTAGCGAGAACAAAGCGTCCCGCCGCGGCATCGGTCAGGTGATACGTGGACGTACTGGTCACGTTTGTTTCGAGCACATTGATGGTCCCAACGCCGATGTTCGTATCGGTGGTGGTGGTCGCGTTTCCGGCTCCGTCGGCGACTAAAATTCCCGAAGTGTTGATGCTGGCCAACGACCCCGCCGGCAGGCTTGCGTACACGTAAGTCCCATCCAGCGACGCCAGGGTGGATGGCGTTCCGGTCTGGGCCTCGAACCTGCCCAGGCCTGCATAACCCGTCTCCAGGAAATATCCGCTGTTAGGACTTATGAGATAAAACTCACGCGGGGCCGGCGGACCTGTTGATAGCCCAAGCAGCGCCAACAGCTCCTCGAGCAGAGTGTCGGGATTGGGGTAATTCAGCACGCCGCGGCCGTTGGCCGCAACCGTGCAGGTGCTGGTTCCGGTGGATTGATAGGTTCCCAGCAGTGCGTTCAGAATCGTGGCGTTGCTTCCCAATCCGGTTAGCTGGTTGACTAGACCGGTAAGGCCCCCCACATCCACATTGGTAAAGTCGCACTTCCCGGCTGCATTGCCCGTAGCCCGGAAAATAGTCGCGGTGCTGAGGTTAAGTACATCGCCCAGGGTCACACCCAACAGTCCCGGATCGGACTGGGCGTTCTCGTAGCCGATGAAGGCTCCATTCAGCGACGCATCGCTGAAAGTAGCTTGGGTCTGCAACTGGGCCGTGCCGGCGAGCAGCAGATAGGTTGAGTGCTTGTCGGTCGACATGATGAAGGCCTGGTTCGCGTTCACCAGATAAACCGCATAGTCGGCTGGATAAATCCCGACCGGCGTCCCGGCGGTACTCATCGTCAGTTGCAGACGTCCATTTCCGTCCGCGGCCCCATAGCTGCCGGTCAGTAGGGCGTCCGCATAGTTGGTTGTGGCAATGTTAGCATCACTGGTTCCGCTGGTTAAGAGGCTGGTCCCATCTGTAGTGAACTGGCCTACGGCAGCCGTTGGGCCGGCGATGATGCCGAGGGTGCAGGTGGGCAGGCAGGGTGTATCGCCAGAGAAGCCGAAGGCATAGCTGCCCTGCAACCCGGCACCGAACGCAGTGGGTTGCTGGGCCAGCATGGTGCCCGAACCGCGTGTGCCTACGAGCCCGTTATCGTCGAATTCGATCATGTCTACCTGCGTAGCCACCGTGGCGGGAGCAACCGGAGCCTTCGCCGTGATGGCGTAGGTAGAGGTGGCGCCCGTCGTGCCGTCGGCGTTGAGGGTAGTAATCGTCATGTAACCGCGGTTGTCCGTTCCCAACGTGTAGGTACCGAGGAACTGCTCGCTGCTGACGGTGTTTCCAGACGGATTGGAAGACTGATGGTTGGCATCCATTTCTCCATTGCCGATCACGCCGGTGCCATCCGCGGTGAAGCTGGCAACGGTTGCTGTCTGGTAGGCCAGCACCCCGGCAAGCACATCGTCATAGCCCTGGAAGAGGAAGGCATAAGGACCGATCAGTTCCGAGTCGGTAGCCGTGGTTGGATACACCACAAGCAGGACCAGGGGGAGGCTCGCCGTCTGCGGCGTCGCCTCTGTGTCGGTAACCGTGACGGTAAAGCTGGATGCTCCCACCGCAGTTGGTGTGCCGCTGATCGTTCCCGTGGAGGACAGTGTCAATCCCGGCGGCAGGCTGCCCGCGGTCAGACTGTAGGTGTAAGGTTTCAGCCCTCCTGTCGCGACCAGGGTCTGTGTGTAGGCCACGCCCAGCGTCGCATTCGGCAGAGATCCGGCAAGGCTGAGGTGAGGGATGGGAGAAACGGTGATGCTGACCGGCCCAGTCACCGAATCGGGCGTCGGGGTAGCGGAGTCCGTCGCGTGGATCGTTACCGTCGACGTTCCGGCGACGGTGGGCGTTCCGCTGACCACGCAGGCCGCGCCTAATGAGAGCCCGGCAGGCAAAGTACCAGAGACAAGAGTGCAGTTATAAGGCGCCGTTCCCCCGGCGACTCCGATCGTACCCGTGTAGGGGACGCTCACCGTGGCGTTCGGCGGAGAGCTGAGCGTCAGCGTTGCCGTGGCCGGCAGCACCGTGATGGTCACCGGCCCGGTAGTCGTCGCCTGCGGGGTGCTGGAATCAGTCGCTTTGACGGTTATGGTAGTTGTGCCCGCGGTCGTCGGTGTGCCGCTCACTACGCAGCTCGCAGACAGGGTGAGTCCTCCGGGCAAGGTACCTGCCGTCAGGGTGCAGGTGTAGGGCGCCTTACCACCCGTGACCCCAATTGTTCCCGAGTAGGGCACGTCTACCGTTGCATTCGGAGGTGAGCTAAGGGTTAAAGTCGGAGGAGCGGCCACGACAGTTAGGCCGACCGGCCCAGTGGTGGTTTCGACAGGGTTGCTGGAGTCTGTCGCCTTGACGCTGAGCGTAACCGTCTCTGCGACGGTTGGCGTACCGCTGACCACGCAAGCCGCCCCCAGGGTCAGCCCGGCAGGCAGGGTGCCGGCAACGATCGAGCAGCTATAGGGAGGTGTTCCGCCGGCTACGCCAATGGTGGCCGTGTAAGGCGTGCCCACCGTCGCATTGGGAAGGCTGGAGAGGGTCAGGGTTAACGGAGCAGGCGAGACCGTAATGCTTTCCGGACCGGTGATGGTTTCGACAGGATTACTCGAGTCCGTCGCCTTCACCTGCACAATAGAGGTGCCGGCTGTTGTCGGTGTGCCACTCACCACGCAGCCCGCAGACAATGTAAGTCCGGCTGGCAGTGTGCCTCCGGCCTGGCTGCAAGCATAGGGGGCTGTTCCGCCAGACACTCCAATGGTGGCGCTGTAAGGGACTCCTACCGTCGCGCCGGGCAGCGTCGCTAAGGTCAGGGTTAGCGGAGCAGGCGAAACCGTAATACTTTCCGGCCCGGTGACGGTTTCAACAGGATTACTCGAGTCCGTCGCCTTCACCTGCACAGTAGAGGTGCCGGCTGTTGTCGGTGTGCCACTCACCACGCAGCCCGCAGACAACGTAAGTCCGGCTGGCAGTGTGCCTCCGGCCTGACTGCAGGCATAAGGCGCTGTTCCGCCAGACACTCCAATGGTGGCGCTATAAGGCACTCCAACCGTCGCGCCAGGTAGAGTCGCCAAGGTCAGAGTTAGCGGAGCAGGCGAGACCGTGATGCTTTCTGGCCCGGTAACAGTTTCGACAGGATTACTCGAGTCCGTCGCCTTCACTTGCAGAGTTGAGGTGCCGGCTGTTGTCGGCGTGCCACTCACCACGCAACCTGCAGACAAGCTAAGTCCAGCAGGCAGAGTCCCTCCCACCTGGCTGCAGGCGTAGGGAGCGGTTCCGCCAGACACTCCAATGGTGGCGCTGTAGTGTACGCCGACCGTTGCCCCGGGTAACGTAGCTAAGGTCAACGTTAGCGGAGCAGGCGAGACCGTGATACTTTCCGGCCCGGTGACGGTTTCGACAGGGTTACTCGAGTCTGTCGCCTTCACTTGCACAGTAGAGGTACCGGCTGTTGTCGGCGTGCCACTTACCACGCAGCTTGCAGATAAAGTAAGTCCGGCAGGCAGGGTTCCGCCGGCCTGGCTGCAGGCATAAGGCGCTGTTCCGCCAGACACTCCAATCGTGGCGCTATAGGGCACTCCGACCGTCGCACCAGGAAGCGTCGATAAGGTCAGAACAAGTGCGCTGGGATTGACTGTCACGACCACCGGACTAGTCGTGGTCTTCGCCGGGTTACCGGAATCCGTCGCTTTTACGGTTACGCTCGTTGTACCAGCCGTTGTCGGCGTCCCTGTGATCACGCAACCCGCACCTAGAGTGAGTCCGGCCGGCAGTGTCCCGGCAGTGATCACGCAGGTATAGGGCGCGGTTCCTCCGGACACTCCAATGGTGCCGCTGTATGGTGTGCCCACGGTTGCGTTCGGTGGTGAGGTAATAGTGAGTGAACCAAGGGGCGCGACGGTGATGCTTTCCGGACCGGTAACCGTTTCAACTGGGCTACTGGAGTCGGTTGCCTTCACTTGAACCGTAGAGGTACCGGCAGTCGTGGGCGTTCCGCTCACCGCGCAGTTCGCAGCGAGCGTCAGTCCGGCCGGCAGAGCACCGCCCACCTCGCTGCAGGCGTAAGGCGCGGTACCGCCAGACACACCAACGGTAGCGGTATAAGGTACTCCGACCGTCGCTCCCGGGAGGGTCGCTAAAGTCAAAGTAAGCGCGCTGGGATTGACCGTCAGGGTAACTGGCCCAGTCGTGGTCTTGATCGGACTGCTGGCATCCGTCGCCTTTACGGTTACCGTCGATGTTCCAGCGATGGTCGGTGTGCCTGTGACCAGGCAACCCGCGCCCAGAGTGAGCCCTGCCGGAAGTGTCCCGGCGGTGATAACGCAGCTATACGGCGCGGTCCCGCCAGTGACCCCAATGGTGCCGCTGTACGGTGTACCCACTGTTGCCGCCGGTGGTGAGGTAATGGTGAGCGTGCCGGCAGCCGCCACGGTGATGCTTTCCGGCCCGGTAACCGTTTCGGCTGGACTACTGGAGTCGCTTGCCTTCACTTGCAGCGTTGACGTGCCCGCAGTTGTAGGTGTTCCACTCACCACACAACTCGCAGAGAGCGTAAGCCCGGTAGGCAGAGTGCCCCCGGTCTGCACGCAGCTATACGGCGCGGTCCCGCCAGAGACCCCGATGGTCGCGCTGTACGGTACGCCCACCGTCGCTCCGGGGAGCGTCGATAATGTAAGTGTCAGCGCGCTGGGGAGAACCGTAAGGCTGACCGGCCCCGTGATCGTCTTAATTGGGCTACTCGAGTCTGTTGCAGTGACAGTTAGGTTCGACGTTCCCGCCGTCGTGGGCGTCCCGGTGATGACGCAACCCGCACCCAGCGTCAATCCAGCAGGCAGCGTACCGCTTACGATGAGGCAGTTGTAAGGTGCAGTTCCGCCCGCCACTCCAATGATCCCGCTGTAAGGAGTGCCGACAGTCGCATTCGGCGGTGAGCTCAGGGTGAGCGAGCCCGCTGCTGCGACGGTAATGCTTTCCGGCCCTGTGATGGTTAACGCCGGATTGCTGGAATCTGTGGCCTTGACGGTGAAGGCCGACGTCCCTGCGGTCGTGGGTGTGCCGCTCACCGCGCAACTTGCCGATAGGCTCAGCCCGGCAGGCAGAGTACCTCCGGTCTGCAGGCAGGTATAGGGCGCAGTGCCTCCCGATACGACGATCGTAGCGTTGTAGGGTACTCCAACCGTCGCCCCTGGCAGAGGTGACAGGGACAAGACCTGGCCGTTACCAGCCGCATTGATCGTGATGTGGAAACTCGCCGAAGCCTTGGTGCCGGAGGCGTCCTCCACTTGCGCCGTGAAGGTCGAGGTTCCCGCCGCCGTAGGTGTGCCGGCACTCACGCCGGTGGCCGAGGAGAGAGTGAGGCCAGCCGGCAAAGAACCGGAAGTCACGCTAAAGGAATAAGGCGCAGCTCCTCCCGATACATTCAATACGGTCAAATAAGCAACACCCACTGTTCCCGCAGGCGGATTACCCGAAATGAACTCCAAGGGGGCGACCGGGGTTGAAATGGCAATTGTTTCCGCCGCCTTCACCGTGTAAGGCACATCGCTGGAGTCCAGAATTTGCGCCGAGAAGTTAACCGAGCCCGCGGTCGTGGGCGTTCCGGAAATCACGCCAGTCTTCGTGCTGAAGGAAAGACCGTCGGGAAGCGATCCCACCATGCTCCACGTCAACGGAGCGGTCCCACCAGTCGCGGTCAGCGTCGTGCTATAGGCAGTCCCTACGGTTCCGGGCGGTGGAGTCCCTGAAATCACCGGATCCGGATTGACCGTGATGGTCGCAACGCTGGAGCTTGTTGTCCCGCTGACAGCCGCGGTTAATGCCACCTTCATCTGGGTGGTAATGCCGGCCGGCGCCGTGTAGGTGACCGTAGAGCCGCTCGTGCTCGAAAGAGAACCGCAGGCAGCCGCGGAGCATGAACCGCCCGCCATCGTCCATGACACCGGCGCATCTCCTACGAGTGCGGCGGTTATCTGAAAAGACTGCCCGGCGTCGATGGTAATAGCGGAGGAAGAAAGACTTGTGATGCCACTGCCCGCATACCCGCCCGAACCACAACCCGTCAACGCGATACATGTAACAATAACCATTACCCACGCGGTAACCTCACTACTGAATGTGGGCCTCTTAACCTGAATACCCGCCATCATGCGTTGTAAACAACAGCCAGAGCTTCTGCCCCGGGGCGAAAGCGGCTTGCAGGCTTTGTGGGAAGTGCGCGGAGCAACCAAGGTTATCTGATCGGCGAACGAATGATGAATGGCACCCTGCATATCGGCCTCGACCTCCAGGTGATGGGCGATCAGGCCGCCCTTCGAAAGAGCTGCTAGTCGCTCGCTTCAGCCCTGTTTGACCTAGACATCTAAACATTAAAGTCGAGTAACTTTAGAGCTATTGGCGAGATATAGATACAGATTGATATCAGTTGCGATATCAGGTGTCCGCTAAGTTATTTCGGATGGAGTCTATCTAATAGAGCACATTGAGTGTTGCGAATACATGCATGGTTGCGACCGAAGCCGGGATCAGGGAATCCCGGATGTTTGCGCTTATCCGCTAAACAGCCTGGTACAACTTTTGGGTGATTCTGAACGTTCTACCAGGGGCTACAATCCGCAACATACAGTTACCAAAGTTCACCCTATGAACAAGAGAGCCCAGACCATGAATAGTGAAGAAAAACGACGTATGACCTTCCCCCTCCGCCTCGCAACATCGCTGAAGGATACGGCCAACACTCTCGCGCACAACGATGGAGTCTCACTCAACCACTTCATTAGCCTCGCTGTGGCGGAGAAAATCAGCCGCCTTGAGAGCGAGACATTGAACGAACATCATGATCTGAGCAGGCGGCAAAAACTCGCTGTTGCTGCTGGGGTCATTAATAAGACTTTCTACTGAACTTCTCTCACCTTCCGGGCCGTGGCTGATCTAATACGCAGCGACAGCCGCCTGGGTCTCTCTCCCCTAGAGTCACGGCTTATCTTCGGTGTAATCGGTTACATTAAACGGGCAAGTCCTATAGCCCTTCCATCCACTTCGACATATCTGCAAACAAGCCAATCCTGGCTTGCTGTTCGGTGATTTTGTGTTTGCCTGGATGTCACTGTGTGGGAAGTGGCCGTGGAAACAGACAGAACCTTTGAACGCTGTCTTCAGGGAAAAGCCACATCGGCTCGAAACAGAGAGCGGGCTTAAAAGATGTGTTTGATTCCCTTGCCCACACCTTTGGCGATTTTCCCCGTTCCCTTCGTTGTGCCGACAACCACGTCCTTGCCTGCCAACGCGCCACCTTTTCCAACCGACGTCGCCGCATCGATAGGATGCAGCGTGACCAGGTCGACAGCACCTTTGCCCGTGCCAACGGCCAGGTTGCCGGCGCCCTTTGCCGCGCCTTTGCCAATGTCTCCCGCTCCACTCCCAACATCGCCGCCGGCACTGCGGCCCTCTTTCTTGGGGTGAACGGTTGACTGGCTCGCCGTTGTCTGGTCGGATTGGCTCCAGGCAGGCGCAGTAGCCGCTAGCCCGAATAGCAATACTGGAATGAGCCCAAGTTTGGCTTTCACGGTTGCCCTCCTCCCGACCCGTCACTCATTATTATGATGCATTCAACAATGGAATGGCATCCGTTAGCCGCGTCATGCCGTCGCGGGTCGCCATCTGACTGTAAATTAAGCAATGTCAAGGTGCTCGTTCAGAAAGGAACTCCTTCAGTGAAGCGACTGCGCATCACCTGTGTTCTGCTGTCTATCGTTATCGTCATGCTGACCAACGCCTCCGCGCAGACTGCTCCGCGACGCGTCATGATCGATACGGATCCCGGCGTGGACGATGCCATGGCCATTTTGCTGGCCTTGAACTCGCCCGAACTCAAGGTCGAGGCGCTGACCGTGGTGCCGGGTAACGTTGAGGCGGCACAAGGTCTTGAAAACGCCTTGAAGCTGGTGTCCCTCGCCGGGCGATGTGATGTGCTCGTGGCGGCCGGAGCACAGCACCCCTTGAATCAAAAGTTGATTACAGCTCAGTACTGGCACGGCAGGAATGGTCTTGCCGGAGTCGAATTGCCCGCCCCGACATGCAAGCCCGATCCACGTTTTGCGCCCGATTTAATCATCCAGATGGTCCACAAGTATCCCCATGAAATTACGCTCATTCCCGTCGGCCCGCTGACCAATATCGCGCTCGCGGTTTCCCAAGATCCTGGAATCGCATCTTTGGTCAAAGACATTGTCATTATGGGCGGCTCCATCACGGGCGGGAACGTGGACGGAGCGGCGGAAGCGAACATCTACAACGATCCGGAGGCAGCACAAATCGTCTTCAATGCCGGCTGGACCGTCACCATGATCGGCTCCGACGTCGGGGAGCGCACCTTGATTACACGCAAGTATTTGAACCAACTGCAGGCAAACCACGCTCCGGAAAGCGACCTTGTCGCCAAGCTGGTCGATTTCTACGTAACCCGTTCCGAGAAGAGCGGATACCAGGGAGCAGCGATGTATGACCCGCTGGCCGTGGGCACGGTGATTGACCCGACGCTGGTCACGCTCAAGAGCATGCATGTGGACGTGGAAACCAAAGGTGAGTTCACCCGCGGGGAAACCGTCGCCAATCGCATGGGATACGATGAGAACAACGTTCTCCACGGAGATCACTATGAGATTGATGGCCTCATTCCTCTCAAGCCGAATGCCCGGGTATCCGTGGCCTCGGACAGTGATCGCTTTCTGCAGCTGTTTGTCAGCCGCATCGCGGGGAAATAAGTAGCGCGAGCGGTTTCGTCGCGTGATGTCCAACTACCTATGGACAGCTCGCCTGGAAGCAGAGATTCTTGCTGAAAAAGGGCATCACGTGATTCTGAAAGCGATCGGCGACCGCACTGGTATGCGTGCCGTGGTAGATCTCGAAGCTGTTCGCGATGCCGTACTTGTCGAGCACATCGTGTAGTTTGCCCGTATCCGTGCGCAGGCCGTCCTGGTCCCCTACATCAATGCCAATGGCGCGATACTGGCGCAGATTCCCGATGTACTGATCGATGAAAGCCAGCGGAGCGTTGGCCGCCCACTTGGCAAGGATGTCCGGCTGCGCTTCGCCGTCTTTAAACGGCAGGTCGAAATAAAGTGGCGGGTTCTTTGCATCGGGCGACCATGCTGCCGCGCTGGCTAGCTGGGCCCGCTCAAAGAACGACAGCTTGGCGGAATCCTCCGCCGTCTTCACTGACTCGAGCTTCTTCTCCACTTCGGGGTTTGCCGGCCCGGCGGTCCGCGCGGACAAGCAGCATGGGCTCATGATGTACAAGCTGCCGAACACATCGGCATGCTTCATACCGATGCGGCTGGCGCCGTAGCCGCCCATGGAGTGGCCGGCGAGGCCGCGGCTCAGACGGTTGGGAAGAGTGCGGTAATGCGCATCGACGTAGGCAACCACATCGTGAGCGATGAAATTCTCAAAGTCCCCGGTCGTGACCGAACTCGAGTACATGGAGCCGTTGTGCACAGTCTTGGAGTCGGGCAGCACGACGATCATCTCGTTGGTGCCCTGCGCGAAGGCGCCTTCAATCGTCTGCGGCACGCGGATCTCGTGCGTCCACTGCTCCGCGCCGATGGAGTAGCCGTGCAGTGCGTAGACAACTGGATACCGCCGGTGTTTCTTTTTCTGGTAGCTCGGCGGCAGGATGACAAAGACGTCACGGTCCACGGCGTCTCCCTCCAGGTTGCCCTCCAGAGCCGTACCGTGAACCTTGATGTGCTCCACCGTCACTGGCTTTGCGCCCGCAACGACCGCGGGCACCTGGGTCTGCACCTGCGCCGTAAGCCCTGGCCCCATGGCAACAGCCATGGAGAGCGTCATCGCGTAAAGCAGTTCCTTAGTCCTCATGTCATGGCTCCAGCGAGGGATAATAGACCATCACGTACAACGCATTCCCTACCAGGTTCGTCCCCTGGAACCCGTTCCCCAAGGAGAAGTTCCACTCGAAACCCTCGGCAGGCCCCTCGCTGCGGCAAGGAGACGAAGCCGATGCCCCTGCGCAAGCCCAATACAGATACGGTTGCACATTGTAGAACGGACCCACGTGCGCCTCCGACGGCCCAATAACAGAATCCCCCGGACGAAAACCTAGCTGCCGATAAAACAGCGATCCCATGGCGCTCCCGTTACAGCCATAGCCAGTCGTGCCCTTCATGCTGCACGAGGGATCAGGCGGCCCCGTCTCGGGTAAATCCCATGCCGCCTGGCCCAGGTAACCGCGCCCGCCATCCGCTTGATTCATCGCCTCCACCCAGCGAAGTGCCGTGTCATGACTCATCGCACCGTCACGATTGATTCCTGCGATCCCAAATGTTTGTCGCGCCGCCAGGTTCGCGTCCGCAAGCCACGTGACTTGGGCGATCGGGTCATAGACCGTCGTTCCGCCTGGATTCGCCTGCAAGTGACCACCGGGGGCAGGAGGCGTACCCGGCAGCTTGCTTTTGATCATCGGCAACACATAAAGATAGTTTCGGAAGACGTTGGCTCCCTGAAATCCTGTGCTGAACGAGAAACTCACAAAGCCCTGCTTCGGATCGGCCGCCGCGGACTTGGACCAATAGAGATAAGGCTGAAAGTTCTGGAAAGGGCCCACGCGATTTTGCGAACTGGGGACGGCGGAATCCGGTTCACGAAGACCGAGCGAGGCGTAATACAACGATCCTAGGGCGCTCCCGGAACAGTGGTACCCGAACGGCTCGCCGTTACGCCCGGTCAGCTCGCAGGTTCGATCGACCTCCGGCGCCGTCGGCAATTGCCAGTTATGGTGTCCGAGATAGCCCGCGCCGTTGTTCGACGCATTCATCGCCGTGACCCAGCGGACCGCCGTCGCATAGTTCATCGAACCTGACTTATTGATGTTGGGCAACCCGAAGGTTTCTTTTGCCGCCAAATTGGCATCTGCCAGCCAGGTGACTCCGAGGTGGGCATCGTAGACGGTGCGGCCCTCTTCCCTGGGAATCAGTGCCGCCCCGCCGGCGGCAGGCAAGGGCAAACTCGCTTCAGGCGATTGCTTGGCCGCCTGCCTTTCCCGGCAAGCCGCGGCTAATTCCGGTGTGATCTGCGGCAGCGGCCTGGAAGGCCCTCTCGGTGGCTTCTCTCCAAGAACAATGGGATTGAAGCAATCGAGAACCAGCCGGCTGCCGATGGGCCCGCCCTGCACGAAGCCGGCGTTCTTACAAGCCGTTCTAATCTGTTCGCATGGGGCTTGCGCCGGCATAGGTTTGGCCGCCATCATGCCGATCGCGGCGCAAAGGACACTCAACCAACCTCGCGATGCTGGCCTCATCGCTGCCTCCTGGTGTTACGGGTGAGCCCTAGAGAGTCCATGGAGGATACATCCTCTCAACCAGCCCTGGCCAATTAAAATCCCACAAGCGCCGGACCGAACAGGCAGCCCTCCTGCAGGAAACTTGGTGTCACCTATGAGAGAGATTCGCTATCCTGTTGCGATGCGCTTGGATAGAGCGGCAGCAACATGCCCATTCGTCCAGGTTACCTGTCACCCCATTCTTCACCTTTCTTGCCACAATCTGAACTGTCCAGCGCTAGACTATCTTGATGTGAGACCAACTCGAAGCGCAAGCTCGGCACCAGACCGTGCCGTCCTTCTCCCCCTCGCGTTCGATTCGCGCACGAATGGTCAACACGCAATCTGAAAGAGTTTGTGGTCTGAGGCGCGAGGGGATACTATGCAGCGGACGTTTGCGGCGACTTTGGCATTCTGCGTGTGTGCGTGCGGCCTCCTGGGCCAGAGTTCCAACCCCGCGCCACTGATCACAGATAGCCTTGACTTCTCCGACGCAGAGCGGTTCTGGTCCGATCTGCCCACCGACCTTTTTTGGGGGCCCGCAGGGTGCGCCAGCGATGGCTCGATCTATATCTATTCCGTACTCGACGTCAGAGCTCAAAACCCTCTGATAGAAAATACCCCGATGCAACTGGAGGTGATTGAGCCGTCGGGCCGGGTGCAAACATTCGATTCCACGCTGATCGACGATCTGACCAACCTGACGCCTTCGCGTTCCTATGATGTGGGAGAAAACGACGTCGACTTTCTGGTGTCCGCAATTGCCAAGAAGAATTTCGCCCCTGATCCCCAGGGAAAGCCAAGCCACTTTGTCGCCCGCTTCAATCGCGAAGGCCAGTATCAGAGCGCCACGGAATTGCTGCTGCCGAAGCTGAATCCCTTGAAGCTTGCTGCCTATCCCAATGGCGACCTGCTGATTTTTGCGGCGGATGAGAGCAGCCATGCGGCGCGTCTATTGCGGTATTCGCTTCAGGGCCGCAAAGCCACTCTTTTTGAACCCGATGCGCCTTTTGCCACGATCAACGATGCGGTCCCGCTGCCGTTTCCCAAAAACATGCGCCCATCGAAGGAAGAAGTGGAGAAGGCACAACTGGATGGCGCAGTACTCAACACTCAGATGGTCCATCTGCGCGACGCCATCCTGTTGCTGCAGATGAACGCCGGTTCCCCGCTGTTCGAGACCTATGCGAACGGGTCGATCCGGACGATCGATCTGCCCAAGGTGGAAGGATTCATGGCCGATTCCCTGATCCCGTCGGACGCGATGCTGTATGTGCGTTATCGGCGAAAGGGTACAACCAGCGGTCGCGGAGACGACGCGCTGATCCTGGAGGTAAACCCAAGCTCGGGAGAGGAAGTGCGGCGGATCCTGCCCGGCAATTTCCCCGTCTGGAATGTGGCCTGTGTGCAGGGCCGCCTGATTCGTGCGTTTCGCGCGAATGGACGTCACGATGTTCACTTCAGGACTGCTACTTTACCTTGAGGACCAATAAAAGGAGGTAGGCGCAAGAACATCACCGCTCGGTCGTTCACTGCGGCAGCGCTTCGCCGGCCTGCTCCGCCACCATATACGAGGCGTACCAGTCGGGCCAGTTCGCGTCGCTCTGCCCGATGCGCTTCTCGTGCTGGCCGTGGGCGGCCTCCGCACGCCGAAGTGCGGACGCAAGATCGTTCGCCGAGGCAAACGCCGTCTCGGCGAGGTCGATGCGCCCAGGTAAGCGGGTCGTGATCTCCTGCAACAGCCACCCGTTGCCGTCCGGGTCACTGAACGTGGCGAAGGAGCGGTAGCTGCCGTGGTCGGGCGCGGGCCCGCCGACGCGACCGCTCGTGCCGTCGGGCTGGAACTGAGCCCCAGGCGTCCCGGCATGGAATACCTCGCTGACCTCGACACCGCAGGCGACGAGCTGGTCGCGCGCAGCCTCGATGTCGGAGACGACCAGGTAAAGGCCGTGGGCCGAGCCGGGCGCGGCGGACGTGATGTTGCTGCCGAATTGGATCGAGCACGGCGAACCGGTCGGCGTGAACTGTACGACCCGGAAGCCGTTATCGAAGGCGAAGTCGGCGTCGAGCCTCCACCCGATTTGCCCGTAAAACTTCTTCGCGCGATCGACATCCGAGACGGGGATGACAACGGCCTCAAACTTCAAGTCTACTTTTGCGACACTCGCATCTTTTGCGTCGTTACTACGGACTTCATCCTTCAGACCTTCCATGTGCTCACCTCCGCGTAATCAAGCTTCAGAACAGCGTCCAACCTGGAGTCGGCTCAACGATGCTACCTGGATCATGATGAACCAACTCCATTATGTTAACCACCCTCATTGGGGGCCCTCCTGGATGTATCGATGTTGGCAGTTACGAGCACTCCTTTTGAAGGGGTCCTGAAGGCGGGTTCTGGAGGCGCTCGACGAAATTGGACGTCCGGTGGAATCAGATCGGAGTGATATTCCCTTGAGTTCGAAATCTTCCTATAACATGGCGCCTAAGGGAGCCTATCGAGTGCTTATCTCACTATTGCTTGCCGTGCTGGCGGCTGCTTCGGGTCCAGCTACGAGTGCTGAGGCTGCGGCCGAGGTGGCGATCGCGCGCGTGCATGCGGTGGATCCTCAGATCCACGCGGTAATCTCCCTCGATCCCACCGCGCTCGACCAGGCTCGCGCCATCGACCGCGGGCGCAGGGCGCGCGGGCTGCTCTACGGCTACGCAATTTTGCTCAAGGACAACATCGAGGTGGACGGACCGTTCCCTACCACCGCAGGCAGCATGGCGCTGCTTGACAACGTGACTCATCGCGACGCACCGCTGGTAGCGCGGCTTCGCGCAGCGGACGCGGTCATCCTGGGCAAAACCAACTTGTCCGAATGGGCGAACATTCGCTCCAACGCCTCCATCTCGGGCTGGAGCGGGGTGGGCGGCCAGACGCGCAATCCTCACGCGCTGGACCGCAATCCGTGCGGCTCCTCTTCGGGCAGCGGCGCCGCCGTCGCAGCCGGCGAGGTGGAAGCCGCGATTGGCACTGAGACCGACGGGTCCATCACCTGCCCCGCGGCGGTAAACGGCGTAGTGGGGCTGAAGCCCACGGTCGGGCTGGTCAGCCGCGCGCGCATTGTGCCCATCAGTCACAGCCAGGACACCGCTGGGCCGATTGCAACCGATGTGGCGACTGCGGCGCGAGTGCTCGCCGCGATCGCGGGTGCAGACCCCGCCGACCCGGCGACCAAGGATGCCGGCGCGCACATCACCGATTACTTGGCGGCGCTAAAGCCCGATGCGCTCAAGGGCGCCCGCATCGGCGTGCTCCGTTTTGCAACCGGCTGGTCGGCGGCCACCGACAAAGTGTTCGAGCAGGCGCTAGCCGTGCTGAAGGCACAGGGAGCGACGCTGGTCGACATCACCGCGCTCAAAGACCGGGAGAAAATTGGCGAGGCGGAAACGCTGGTGCTCAATACGGAGCTCAAGGTAGATCTGAATGCCTATCTCGCCACCACGCCGCCGGCGGTGAAGACTCGCACGCTCGCCGACCTCATTGCCTTCGACACGGCGCATGCCGATCGCGAGCTCGCGCTCTTCGGGCAGGAAACCTTCGTGAAGGCCGAGGCGACCAAAGGACTCGACGATCCTGCCTACCAGGCGGCGCGCGCAACATCGCTGCGCATCGCCGGCCGCGACGGGATCGACGCCATGTTGGCAGCCGATCACCTGGATGCGCTCGTATCCCCCACCATGCCGCCGGCCTGGAAGATCGACGCGGCGAATGGCGACCAGATCAACGGCGCAGGAGCGGGAAGCCTGGCGGCGGTCGCAGGCTATCCGCACCTCACCGTGCCCATGGGCGCGGTGATGGGGCTCCCGGTCGGCCTTTCGATCATCGGTCCAGCCTGGAGCGAGTCGCGCCTGCTCGGCTACGGCTATGCGTATGAGCAAGCGGCCAAGGCAAAGTTGGCGCCGCGCTTCCTGCCATCGATCGAGGCTGTCGCGCCGGTAGCGCCTCTGCTCGAACCGCTGCCGCGTTGAGGGAGGCTAACATATGGGGGAGATAAGGGCCACGACACCTATCCCCCAGAATTACGTTTCGTTCCCCCTGGGTTTCCCCGGTTTTACCGGCGCTCAGCTCGCCCGCCCGGATACACACTCCCAGAAGAATGCTGCCATCGTCAGCGCAAACCCAACGGCATCGATGAAGAATAGTGCACGGATCGCGCCGCCGTATCCGTTGATTCCGCCGTCTATGGCGAGGCTCGCCATGCGGCCGGCGATGAGGCCACCGAATATGGCACCGTTAACGACGAAGCCGGCCTGTCGGGGCAACACTCCAAAAAGAGACATTGCGTTAACAAGAGCAGCGGCAAGGAAGAAACCGCCGTATTGGGCCCTGATTTCGTTCAGCCCATCCAGCCCCCCTATCGTGAAGCCGAGAGGTTGGGCGAACTGTCTTGGGAACCTAAGACTAGTCAGGCTGGTCCAGGCGAAGAATAGGGACGTGATGAGTAGAATGGCCCGTTCAAATGCCAACCGCATTGTTGATCCTCCTTATTTGCGCCCGATATGCATTGATGCTGCTATCGCTCCGCGAGGGGCGGGTTTAACATAACAACATTATGTTACATAATATCATTATGTCAACAGACGTAAACTAGAATCAGGATGAGTGAAGACACAGCGAGATCTCCATCAGGAATTCACGCGACGCAGTATTCTTCGCAGTGCACGAAAGCTTTTCGCCAAGAAGGGCTACTCTGCTACCACCCTCGATGCCGTAGTACGTCTGGCCAGGGTGACGACGGGCGCTGTGTACCACCACTTCGGGAGCAAAGAGAACCTGTTTCGTGCTGTGGCAGAGGCAATTGAAGCCGAGATTTTGGAAAGGGTCGTAAACGCGACTCAGAACATCCCGGATCCGTGGTCGAGACTGGAACTGGGAGTCTCTACGATGCTAGACATGTGTTGCGAGCCCGATATAAGGAGGATCGTCTTGCTGGATGCTCCGAACGTGTTCGGAGGAAGCGAATGGCGCGCGACTGAGATCAAATACGGTTACGGGGCTTTACATCAAGCGCTTACGGCGCTCCAGGCTGCGGGTATAATTCGGTCTCTGCCTGTCAATGTCCTGGCGCCGATGCTCTTAGGGGCAATGATCGAGGCCGCGAATAGCGTCACAGCCTCGCCAGACAAAGCAGTTGCTCGGGCAGGTGCGAAGGAGGCCATATTGGTCATTTTGCAAGCACTGCGCGTCCGATAGCCTGGACGGTCCAGCCTGGGGCGAGTTGCGCCTGCTTGGCTACGCTAACCGATCCGCTCAACCGCTGCAGAATCTGAAAAGAGGCAATGCGCGGTTGCCACTGAGTGCCGCGCGCCCGGTCACGCAACAGCCGCTACCTTGTGCGCTGCGTAATCGGCCGCGCCCAGCAGATGAAGGGAGACATACGGCTCGTCACCCACTACCCAACTGTCGTGTCCCGGGTCGATATAGAAGATGTCCCCGGGCTTCATCTCGAATATGCGGCCATCGTCCATAGCAGCGGTGGCGCGGCCGGTGACCACGATTCCCACGTGAGCTACGTCGCAACTCGCCTTACCCAAGGCGCGGCCGACGTGGACCGACCACTTCCAACCGGGCTCATAAGTGGCACGGCCGATCGTCATTCCTCCAACGTGGACCAATTCGAATTTACCCTTTTCAAAGACCCGGACCTCGTCGGGCTGTTCAAACCGCTTGAGGATTACTTCGTTCATAAATAACCTCCCGCCGACGTCTGGCGCTAGGACGCGTCACCATCACAGAATCGGAATGCCCGCAATCCGAATGCTAACAGTCACCCTCGGTGAGTTGATAATCCTTCATCACAACGTACTCTCAGCGCGCGAAGAACGTGAGCAGCCTGCGGGCAACTTCCTACGGCTGCTCATCCATCACGTAGTGTCCGCAGTCTTCGATGACCCCCCTTCCACCTGGACAGCAACCGCCTCCATCGCGTGGCGCAGGTGCCGGTCCCGCAACCAAACAGCGACTTCAGGAGTACTGTATATTTCGGATCGTGCCCTTGTGAGCCAACCCGGCACGTGGAGAAAGCATGATAGACCGAGCAGCGTGCCTGGAGCGATGGAGAGCGAATAGCGCGCGGGGAATCCCTATCCTCGGCGCAGGCGCGGGGACGGGTATTTCTGCCAAGTGTGCCGAAGCTGCCGGTGCCGATCTGATCATCATCTACAATTCCGGCCGCTACCGCATGGCGGGGCGAGGGTCGTTAGCCGGCCTCATGCCGTATGGAGACGCCAATGCCATCGTCATGGAAATGGCCCGCGAAGTATTACCCATCGTTCGCAAAACGCCGGTGCTGGCCGGCGTTTGTGGAACCGATCCCTTTCGCGTCATGGACCTCTTTCTTCGTGACCTCAAACAACTCGGCTTCTCCGGAGTGCAGAACTTCCCTACTGTGGGCCTGATCGATGGTCTCTTCCGCGAGAACCTGGAAGAAACCGGCATGGGATACATCCAGGAAGTCGAGATGATCGCGAGCGCGCATGAGCTGGACCTGCTCACCTGCCCGTACGTCTTTAATGAAGACGAGGCGAAGGCCATGGCAAAAGCGGGCGCCGACCTTTTGATCGCGCACATGGGACTAACCACCAACGGGACCATCGGTGCCAAAACCGCCATCACGCTCGATCAAGCCGTTGCCCGCGTTCAGGCCATTCAACAAGCAGCCGTCTCCATCCATCCAGAAATTCTGGTCCTCTGCCATGGCGGCCCGATCGCCGAGCCGGAGGACGTGCAGTACGTCCTCAGCCGAACCCGGGGTGTCTGCGGATTCTTTGGCGCCTCGAGCATCGAGCGCCTACCAACGGAGCGTGCCATTACTGAACAGGTGAAGAGTTTCAAGAACCTCCACATCCACAGCGAACGCAGCGAAAGGAACAAGCATGTCTAAGCTCGCCGGTCGCCGGTTCATACGACCCGCCGATGTCGAAACCCAGCTCTTTGACTGGGGAACGATCAAGTGGCTCAGCGAACCCCGCGTCACTGCCACGGAACGCTTCACCATGGGGGTAGTGCTCTTGCAGCCCGGGAAAGGCCACGTACGGCACAACCACCCGGGAACAGAGGAGATCCTGTACGTGGTCTCCGGGCAAGGCAAGCAGATGATCGATATAGACGGCGAGCAGTGGGAACCCATAAGCGCCGGAGATATGATTCACATTCCTGCCGACATCTTTCACTCGACCATCAATAGCGGTTGGGAGCCTTTGAAAATGATCGCTGTCTATTCTCCGCCGGGCCCCGAGGCGCTTCTCCGCGCCATGCCGGAGTGCCGGGTGCTCGCACCAGGCGAACTGCCCGAAGCCTAGCGCGATGAATCCCATAATCCCTAAGACCATTGCGCTGATCGGCACCTTCGACACCAAGGGCGAGGAGTTCTCTTTTCTGCGTGACCGCATCGAGAGCGCGGGGCCGCGAACGATCATGATCGACGTCGGTGTGCTTGGCGGTCCGCCTTTTGCTGCCGACGTCACGCAAGCCGAGGTGGCCGCGGCGGCGAACGAGGATCTCGCCGCGCTGCAAAAGGAAAGAGACCGGGGTCGAAGTGTAACCGTCATGGCGCGTGGGGCAACTGTGATCCTGGCACGGCTCCATGCACAAGGGGCCATCCACGGGGTGGCCGCACTGGGTGGATCCGCCGGCACCACCATTGCGACCGCCGCTATGCGTGCGCTCCCCTATGGCTTCCCGAAATTGATGGTTTCGACCCTGGCCGCCGGCGATACCAAACCCTACGTAGGCACCAAAGATATTTGCATGATGCCTTCAGTGCTCGATATCTCCGGGCTAAATCAGGTCTCCCGTCGCATCCTTAGCAACGCCGCCGGGGCGATTTGCGGCATGGTTGCCGCGGAACCGGTCCGTGCCTTGGATAACAAGCCCATCATTGCGGCGACCATGTTTGGCGTCACCACACCTTGCGTCACGGAAGCGCGGCGTGTTCTCGAGCAGAGAGGCTACGAGGTTCTTGTTTTCCACGCGACTGGCACCGGCGGCCAAGCGATGGAGCAGTTGATTGAAGACGGAGCCATTCAAGCAGTGCTCGACCTGACGACCACCGAACTCGCAGATGAGTTAGCAGGCGGTGTGATGAGTGCGGGGCCGAACCGGCTGCAAGCAGCGGGACGCAAGGGCATTCCCCAGCTCGTATGCCCGGGCGCCATCGACATGGTGAATTTCGGCCCTGTCGAAACGGTGCCGCTCCAATTTCGCAGCCGCAACCTGTACGTTCACAACCCAACGGTCACCTTAATGCGGACAACGCCCGAAGAGTGTGCGCAGATCGGACGCATCACGGCTGCCAGGCTCAACCGTGCGAGCGGATCGGTGACCGTGCTGATTCCGCTGCAAGGTGTTTCCGCCATCGACAAGGCAGGGGGACCATTCCATTCGCCTGAGGCGCTCCACTCCTATTGCCGCGCCCTGAAGACGACTCTTAGCTCCGCAATCAAACTGGTTGAGCTGGATGCGCACATAAACGACGAGAGCTTCGCGCGTACTGCCGCTGACCTGCTGCTGGAATCGCTCGACGCCACCAGGGGATCAAGCGCGGCGCAGCTTCGCTAAAGGCATAGCTTTGCGGGTCCCATTTTTCGCTTCGGGGAGTTTCTGGAGAGTCTCGGGAACAGGGAGTTAGGTTACTCCGCGTGTCCCCGAAACTCGTCAATTCCTGGCCTTTAGACCGTTATGCTATGGCGCGGAGGCCTTGGAAGCATCGACTGCGAGGCCCAACTCGCGCTCTGCAGCACGGAGGTGATCCTCGGCTTTGGCGCCGTGGCCCTGCATGTCGTAGTGATTCGCTGCACGTGCGCGCTCCATTTCATGGATGGATTCAATGACATGCTTGTGGACAGCGTCAAGATCGTGCCAATCATGAACTTGTGCGGACAATACCGCGCCTGTCGAAAAGGCCAATGTCAGAGCAAAAGCCGAAGTAAGTCTCTTCATCTTACTTTCTCCGTTCAAAGTATTTCTAGTTTCGAAAACCCAACTCAACCTAAATCAATGGGTGAACTCCGGAAAGTTACTTTCTGGTGACTTGTGCCTCGATGGATAATAAGTTCGTCAAGAGATACTGGACACCGGCCGAAATTCCCATCTGTTTGTTCGTAACCGGAATAGATGCAATTGCGGCGCAATCGACTTATCGCGAGCACGACGGACCCTTGGTCGGACCCCTGGGAGTGTGTGTCATAGCAAAGTCCGAAGGAATAGAACGGGTGCCCCAGGTTCGCCTGGCCTGTCCCGGCTTGCCGTGGAGCGTACCTGGGCCGAAAACGATGGGGCTACGCCAAGGCGTAGCCCCCACGACCGCATTAGCTGAATCCCGCAAATCGGGCTTTGGATACCAACCGGATCCATCCGCTCCTGCTATGACAGAGACCCGCAGGGCACAAGGAATTGGTAGCCTGCGGAATCTACTGTACTGCAGCAATCACACTTGTCCGTGCAAGTTGCTTGATAGCACGTCGTTCTGCACTCTTGTAGTGCTTGTGCTGGGTTGCATCGCGCACCGGCACATCGGAGCGATTCTCTTCCGCAGCAACTTCCATGGAATCACCTAACGCAGGGCTGACCCCGGCGAGATACGTAAGCAGATCGTTGCTCTCGCGGAAAATGTTAGCTCCTGCATGTCTGCCGTCAGTGGCAGCGACAAATATGCCAATGTGGCGTCCGGGGTTGAGCGCGATATAGGTGGTGTAGCCCGCGCCGCCCCCGGTTTTCTCAATGATCATGCTTGGATCATCCGCTTGGTTGATGTGCACCCACCCGAGGCCGAGGCCGGTGGGAACACCCGCATGCCCAAGCCCCTGCGTCCAACGGAGCTGCGAGGCTGGGATGTACGTCGCAGTGGCGGCGGGATCCTGGTGCATGGGGACGCCCGGCAAACCGAGAAGGTATGCCAGCCAACGCGTCATGTCGTTCGCGGTCGAATACATACCTCCCGACCCGGCAGCCGCCGTCGTATCCGTACACCGGCCCTCATTCTTCGCCCCGATGAGGAGCCGAGCACACTCGCCGGGAGTCGGGCTCACCGTCGTATCCCGCAGCCCAAGGGGTTTGGCGACTCGCTCCGCAAACAGCTGCGGATACGGTTTGCCGGCAGCAGCCGACAAGGCGTCCGCCAGCAGGTCGAACCCGATGTTGGAATAGTGTGCGGCGGTTCCGGGAACAAAGCGCAGGCGATAGCCAGGCAGCCATTGCCAGCGGAAGCTATAGTCGGGAAAGGTGAAATGCCCGGCATCGCCCGCGGGATAAGCGATTTCCCGCGGAAGGCCGGACGTGTGCGTGGCCAGATCAAGCAGCGTGATCGGGCGGCCGCTCAAGCCACGAACCGTGCGTATAGGAACGGTGACATTGCGGGGGGCGAACTTCTGCAGCGGATCGGAGAGGGATGCGCGTCCGTCGGCGACCAACTTCACCAGCAAGTCCGTCGTCATGATCTTGGACAGCGAGCAAAGACGGATCAGGGAGTCAGCGTTGGGCTTCTGGTGGGAGCCGGGATACGTCTGACCATAGCTTTGCATCCACCGCTCATTGCCGCGGACAACCACGACAACCATGCCTGTGGAGCCGCTCCGGTGGAACAGGTCAGCCACGAAGGGGTCGGCGGATTGGAGCTGAGGGAGAGGTGCGGTCTGCGCCTGCACCCTACGCGCGGAGAGCGACAGGAAGACGGCTGCCACCAGGCAAGCCCAGAGCATTGGTCGATTCCGGCGAGCAAGTCTTCGCGGGTGGGCCATGATTGTACGAAAAGCGGTCGAAATCCCTGGCGTCCCTAAGGAATGGACGGCGGGGGCGGGCCATTTACGCATCTGTCGTGCCATCGATGAAACCATTATCGGCGAAGCATCCTTAATATATGAGAAACATGACCTTGCCTGTGAGTCCAGAAGATTCCACAGAAGCCGACGATAAAGGACAAACAAAAGTCTCCTGATCGCCTTGGCAACACTCCTGTTTATCATTGAGTTACCTCTCGGCCGCGACCATCTAGCATCGCGATGCTAGGCCCCTGATCGAGTGAGGAGGAGTAAGAATGAAGCTGTTCCCCATGGTACTGTTCGTCGCAGCGTGGGCGGCGCCGGCTGTCGCGCAGGTGGCTACCGGCATCGATGTCCTCGAGCAACAGAACTTCGCTCCCCTGCAGGCCATCGCGGCGCGGCACGGCGGCCACCTCCGTCTCGCCGTGCTCACCAACCCTGTTGGCATCGACGCCCATGAGCGGCGCACGATCGATGTCCTGCGCCAGGACGCCGCAGCCGCAGTACCTGGCCTCACAGTTGTCACCCTGTTCAGTGCCGAGCACGGCATCAACGCTGCCAGCGTGCAGTCCAACATCGACAATGATACCGACCCTGGCAGCGGATTACCCATCATAAGTCTCTACGGGCCGACCGAGGCCAAGCGCCATCCCTCCGCCCAGCAACTGGCCGGCCTCGATGCCGTGGTCATCGATCTTCAGGATGTTGGCGTACGCTACTGGACCTTCCAGGCACTCATGCAGTACTTCCTCGAAGCCTCCGCTACTAATCACATCGATGTGGTCATCCTCGACCGGCCCAACCCCGTGAATGGTGTCGCTGTGCAGGGCCCGCTCAGCACACGCGGAGGCGAAGACTACGTTAACCCATACGCCGAGCCGATGCGGCCCGGCATGACCATGGGAGAGCTCGCCGGGTTCTTCAATGGCGAGCGGCATCTCGGCGCGCAATTGACGGTCATCAAGATGAGCGGATGGCATCGCTCCTACTGGTATGACGAAACCGGCCTGCTGTGGGTCAACCCGTCGCCCAACATCCGCAGCCTCACCCAAGCCATCATCTATCTCGGCACCGGTCTGCTCGAAGGCACCAACATCAATGTCAAGGGTCCAGTTGAGCCGCCGTTCGCCCGCTTTTGCGCTCCATGGATTACGGCCACCCAGCTCTCCGCCTATCTCAACGCCCGCAGCATACCGGGTGTTAGCTTCATGCCCGTCTTCTACACGCCGAGCGGAGATGAGCGTTATCCCTATCGCGGAGAACGCTGTGAAGGCGTCGAGGTCATGCTCAACGATCGCAACGCACTGGATGCGCCCGAACTCGGCATCGAGGCAGTCGCCGCGCTGTGGAAGCTTTATCCAACTCAATTCCAGATCGACCGCGTCGATCGCCTTCTGCTGAACAAAAGCGTGCTCGACCAGATCAAGGCCGGGACGGACCCTCGCGTCATCGCCGCTGGCTGGCAAAAGGACTTGAGTGCATACAAGACTCGCCGGCAGCTCTATCTGCTATACAAATAGGTGCTATGAGCGATCGCTGAAGGTGGCGGGTCCGTCGCCGCCGGGTTCGAAGCTAGGGCCCTGCAGAGTCCCAGCAGAACCCGATAGGATAGGACGGGTGCCCCACGTTCGCCCGAGCGTACGTGGGCCGACAACGACTGGCGACCCGGATTTCCTGCTACGCGGCACTCACCAGCGACCACGTGTGCGGCTTTCAGTAAGGAAAGCCGCATGAGGCTCACCAACGCCACTGAACTCGACAGGAAATCCGGGGGAAGCCCACCATAGTTTTTGCCCGTGACATTGCCAGGCCACGGTCAACGAACTAACTTAGACAAACGATGCAAGGCGGTTGGATAGCCCAACGTTTGAAATCTTACCCCACCACGAGCTTGGGTGCCCCACACCCCGGATTTCCTGCGAAGTTTGGTGGCATTGATGCACTTCATGCGGCTTTCCTCAATGAAAGCCGCACACGTGGTCGTCTCTTAGTGCCCGTACAGGAAATCCGGGTATCTCGCTCGTTTTTCGCGAGATGTGGGTCCACCGCCGCTCTTCCCCTCACGGTGGCCGCGCAACAACTCTGCGATCGAGGTTTTCCGGCCAGGTATATTCTTGAGGTTCGCCGAAATAGAGAGAACATCGGCAACTCCATTGTAGAGAGCAGGGCAGAATGAGCCGGATCAGTCGTCGGAGCTTATTGGCCACGACCGGAATGGGTGTCTTGTCGGGCGGCCTTCGCCGGATTTTGGGTATTGAATCGGCCAGCGATACTCCACCAAACAAGACGCCGCCAGAGAGCCCGAAGGAACCGCTAGCTCTGGCGAATTACCAGCCGGCAAGCATGCTCCACTTGAAAAAAACGCAAGTGGCGCGCGCCAGATATCCGGTCATCGATTTCCATACCCACCTGACCTTCTCGACCCACGTAGTCAACGGGGTTTCCCTGGGCGCGGAACGCCTTATCGCCGGTCGACCTGCGGAACTGCTGCCCATCATGGAGCGCAGGAACATCCTTGCCTTGACCAACCTTACAGGCGGTTTCGCCGTTGGCCTGCAAACTACGGTCGACCAATACGACAAGCGCTTTCCCGCGCGCTTTTATACCTTTACCGAACCCTCGTATAACCTCTTCCAACAGCCGAACTATCCCCAGCTGCAGGCAGACGCTATCCGCTCTGCCCACCAGTCGGGCGCTCGTGGTCTCAAGATTTTGAAGACCCTCGGTCTCTATCTGCGCCAGCAAACCACTACCGGCGACCTGGTCAAAGTGGACGATCACCGATTTGACCCCATGTGGGAGGCCTGTGCCGGCCTGCAAATGCCCGTCGCCATTCACGTTTCCGACCCACTGGCATTTTTCACCCCAACGGATCGCTTCAATGAGCGCTACGAAGAACTGAACAACCATCCGGACTGGTCCTACTTCAAACCCGGGTTTCCCTCCAACGCCGAAATCCTGGAAGCACGCAATCGAGTCTTTGCCCGTCACCCCAGGACCAACTTTGTCGCCTTACATGTGGGTAACTTCGCCGAAAACCTCGACAACGTCTCCCAAAACCTCGATCGCTTCCCCAACATGTATGTAGACATCGCCGCTCGTCTCAATGAGCTGGGCCGCCAGCCCCGGGCGGCACGCAAGTTCTTTGACAAGTACCAGGACCGCATCGTTTTTGGGACAGATGCTACGCCCCATGGAGATAAGTTCCCGCAGCAGGTATTCAACGATAGCCTCTACGAAATCTACTTCCGCTTTCTAGAGACGGATGACGAATACTTCGATTACGCTCCCGCACTCGTACCTCCTCAAGGACGCTGGAAGATCTCGGGCATCGATCTGCCCGACGGAATCTTGCAGAAGGTTTACCACCAGAACGCGGCTCGGTTGCTCCACCTCGCAGCAGGCTGACAGCGCTACATACCGGAGAACCTACACAGGAAAAGCTAAAGTCAATGGAGCGTGGATTGACTGCCTCCCATAAATATGGGAGCCTGGAAGTGTGAAGACCACCCTCGAGATTCCCGACCCCATCTTCCGCCGTGCCAAATCGGTGGCCGCTCAGCTGGGCATCCCGCTGCGCGCCTTTGTAACCGAAGCCGTCACGGAGAAGCTCGAGGCTAGCTTGAAAAGAGAAGAAAAACCCTGGGTGAGGCTTGCTGGGGGTCTCAAACACCTCCACAAAGAAACGGTGCGTATCAATCGGATCATCAAGAGCGAGTTCGAAAAGATTGAACCCGGGGATTGGGAGTGATCCTCGACACGAACGCGCTCTCCGCGGTGGCGGATGATCAGCCCGCGGTCGTTCGCGTCTATCGCCAGGCTGCAAGCATGGAACTGCCTGTGATTGTGCTCGGCGAATATCGTTTCGGTATCGAGCAATCGCGACGGCGCGGTGAGTACGAAGAGTGGCTGCAAACGCTCATCGCGGCAACACGCGTCCTTGTGATAGAGGAAGAGACCTCACGGCACTACGCCGGGATTCGAGCAGCACTCAAAAAGGCTGGTCGCCCCATCCCCTCAAATGATCTCTGGATCGCTGCACTCTGCCGGCAACACGGCCTGCAACTCCTAAGCCAAGACCAACACTTTGATGCGGTCGAAGGGCTCGAACGCGTCGGATGGTAGTTGAAATCTCTACTTCCGCCTGGTAACGAAATCCGGGCCGCGTCAAAATAATCGCTAAACTGGCTCTTACAGGCACAACAGATCACCATAATTATGTGAAGTCTGCTTACAATCGGACACCTCTAGACGCAACGAGGCCTGTAAGGAGGCCGGCTACGTGGATCGAAAGTCGCAATCCGGCGGTGATCATTTAGCCAGAAAAAGACCGCGTGGCAGTGCTGCGCCGATGATCGTTGTGAATCGCCGCAGTAAAACTCCGCTTTATCGTCAGATCTACGACGCCCTTCGTGCGATGATCCTGGATCGCAGATTAGAGTCCGGCCAACAGCTTCCATCCACCCGTGCACTCGCCGATGAGCTCAGAATTTCACGTATTCCCGTCCTTGATGCCTACGCTCAACTTCTAGCCGAAGGCTATATCGAGAGCCGTTCCGGAGCTGGGACGTTTGTGAGGATCTCACTTTCGGACCAATTTGCAAGCGTACGGTCGGCCGCGCCTGGCGTACTGAATGAAGTGGAGAGCGAAGAGATTTCGCAACTCGCCAAGCTTCTTCCTGTGGAGCGAACACCCTGGTTCCCCAGTTCGGGAGCCTTCAGCGTCGGGCAGATTGCGTATGATCATTTTCCCTTTCGTGTCTGGTCCGACATGTTAACCCGCCATGCGAGACGTGTACGCGCCAGATCGTTGAATTATGCCGATCCGATGGGCTTGGAGGAGTTTCGCGAGGCCATCGCTGCTTATCTTCGCTCCGCCAGAGCTGTTCGCTGCGAAGCTTCGCAGATCATGATCGTGAACGGTTCGCAGCATGCTCTGGATCTGTCGGCGCGCGTTCTACTCGATCCCAATGCCCCAGCCTGGATCGAGGAGCCCGGCTATGAACTGCTGCGGCACACCTTGGTTCTTTCAGGCTGTCGGCTGGTTCCCGTGCCCGTAGACAGCGAGGGCCTCGATGTGGCTGCCGGGATA